>OMJG01000494.1_pt1 | contig 29157 bp, 27 predicted proteins | sample 1646431 | NCBI WGS metagenome assembly OMJG01 (sample SAMN03771674, study PRJEB25209) | food metagenome | isolation source: Cotija cheese | place: Mexico:Jalisco,Michoacan | collected 2011-12-12
ATGCTCTCACTCCAATCTTGTTTATTGTACCATTGGAGTGAGGTGGGTTCAAATAATGTAGAAAAAAGAAGCCTCTCACAAATGAGTGGCTTCTTTTTAAGATATAACAACTAACGCATTCCTGGAGCATTTTTTTCTGTAATATCAAAATTTACCGAATCAATAACTTTGTTAGTATTATTATCAATAATCACAAAGTTCAAACCTTTTTTATTTCTAGACATTTCTGTATCATTTATTTTTACAGAAGCGAATGTTTGATTTTCATAATTAGTATAACTTGAGAATACATCATAATTTAAAGCTTCAAATTTACCAGATAGTCTCGATAATTCTGCATTTGTTTCAACTGTTTTATTGTCTTTTGAAATCACTGCACTTAAAGTCCATGCATTGTTACCTTCGAATTTTACGCCTAGCCCCAAGTCTTTTAAAAGCGACTCTTCCGCTTGTGAAAGATAGACTTGATTACCATAACCACTTAATAAAATAGTATATTGCGTATCAATTAATTTTTGTAAATAATCATTAAGATTAAAAATATTCATCAACTCTGGGTTTCCATTTCTATATATATTGTCCCAATCTTTTTCTGAAACACTTCGCACAGACTCCAAGCCATAATATTTTGCAACAGAACGATTAACTTGTGCATCTGAATTAGTTTTTACATGCGATAAATGATTAGAATAAGCTGAATATTTTGTTGTATTACTATATGATATATCTGGAAACACAGGATTGATATTTCCTTTTTTCTCTTGCTCAACTAAATAACTATATTGTTTTGTCAAATCCAATTTTGACAAGAATATATCACTTACACCAACCATTACGTTCATGAAGAATGTACATGCCAAAATCACATACAAAACACTGTAAATTGGAGAAAACCTGATATTTACTTTATAATTTGGCAGTGACATAGAAAAAGCGATAATCAAGAATAATACGGCTCCATAATATGAACGTCCGTAATCTAATGCTGCTGGAGAGATGGCTAAAACTAGCATAGTAGCCATTCCAGAAATAAAATATACAACACTTAGGTATACTCTTTTTTTATCTTGACTAATATAAGCATATAAAACAAGCAACAAAATCAGTATAACTAAAAATAATGATAAATTTTCTTTCATTTGTTCAAATATTGTAATGATTCCTGTCATGGCCTTTCTTGGTAAAGACCAAGTACTTCTAGCAAAATAAGTAGCGCGAATCTTATTTCCTGGTGCTAAAGCCATTAACGCCAAACCTATAGCATTACCAGCAACACCCGTGAACATCCATAAAGAAAGCTTTCGTTTTGTATAAAACTGCCAGCCAAGATACCCTAAAACGATAAGCAAAGCTCCTCCAGAGGTATTTTCATTACACCAACCAGCCAAAATTCCTAAAGCAAACATCAAAAAAATCATTAATTTTGTTTTCGTAAAGACGTGTTCTTCAATGATTTCTCTATGATACACATAAAGGAATGAAAGAATAATTAAACTTCCCCAAAGATAATTAGCTGAGCCTGTCTCCCACAAAAACACTTCTCCAAAGGCTGGGGTAAACAACCAAAATAGCACTTGAATAATAATAAATCTAAATGAATTATACTTTTCATCTTGCTTTTGTAAAGTAAGTCTATAAACTAAATATGTTACTATTGTGTATGCCAAAGCGTTAAAAACATTAAAAATTCCTTTTGGTAACAATAAAAATATTCTTGCAATTATATGGACCACTGAACGTCCGGTCCATGTCATGTATTGATTGTATTCATCTATCAGTATTGTCATCCAACTTTTCGTTTTATAAAGGTATTCGTAGTCATCTGCAAGTAATGGTGTTAAATTATTTAAAGTAAGCATCACCAAAAATGTAATAATAATTGAGCATATAAATATCTTCTTTTTATTTAATTTAACTTTCATCTCTGCTTACCTTCCGCTTTTAATTCATAATTAACATATTTATCCAAACCAGATTGAATACTATATTTCGGTTCATAACCAATGGCACGTAATTTAGATATATCCGCTAAGGAATCTTTGATGTCCCCAGCTCGCGCTTCTTTGTATTCAACTGGCAAAGTGACTTTCATAATATCATTTAAAGAAGAAATTAACTCATTTAAATCGGTTGCTTTCCCTGTTCCGACATTATACACTTCCCCAAGTGATTGGTCAGAATGAGCGACAAGATTCAACGCTTGAACCACGTCCTCAACAAAGACAAAATCACGGGATTGTTTTCCATCGCCAAAGATATTGAATGTCACTTCTTGATTGGCTAATAAGCGTTTGTAAGAGTCCATCACAATCGAAATAACGCCAGAATAAGGGGAATTAGGATTTTGGTTTGGCCCGTAAACGTTAAAGAAGCGAACAGCGCTTGTTGGAACATCATATAAATGACAATAGTTTAACACATATTTTTCAGAAGCAAATTTATCCACTGCATAAGGCGTTAATGGACGAATTACTGATTCTTCCTGTTTTGGTAAAGTTGGCTCATCGCCGTAAACCGCTGCAGAAGAAGCAAACACCAAACGTTTTAAATCTTTCTGGTATTTCCGAATTAATTCCAGTAATTGTAACACACTCTCAAAATTCACTTGGTGTGTTTCCACTGGACGTGCTACTGAATCTGCTACACTAGCAATCGCTGCTAAGTGAAAAATGTAATCGAACTGATACTCTTGCAGTACTTTTTCCATTAATTGTTGATCAATCACGCTACCTTCAATGAACGTGATATTTTCAGATGTGTTTAAATTTTCAGTTTGGCCCATTGATAAATCATCAATGACCACAACTTGATTGTCTTTACTATAATAATTTGCTAAGGTTGAGCCGATAAAGCCGGCGCCGCCTGTGATTAGGAATGTTTCCACTTTATTAATAACTCCTTACTATCTTAGTTAAATATACCCAATAGTTTTATTATTTAATTAAAATTGATACACCATCAAACAATTCGACAGTTCTGCTGATTTAATAACTTTTGCTTGTTGGTTGGCATATTTAGATCTTCAACCTAATTTTACCACATTTTCTATTGTCTTTGATGGTTTTAAATGTATGACATGCTGTTTTTTACTTATTTGAAATTTTAATAACAGCTATCTTGTTTTCTTTTTTCAAATTTGCTGTATACAAAGCTTCGTTTAACCCTCATTTGTCCATCCAACCTAATATTTTACTGTTAACCATTATTTTTGGCACGCTCTAAACAACTACTCGTATATTTACCCTACGTTTGATTTTCACTGATCAGTTATAGTTATGCGACTCAAGGATTATGTCGTAGTTAAGAGCGCTATTCCCATTTGCAACACTCCCCGTATAATCAGCTTTAACATTAAAAAGCGCTCCATTCATTCTATGCTATATAAATAGCTAATCATATTTGCTTTGCAACAGGCTCATAAAGATAGCTATCCTTATGAGCCTCACCCTAGATGAGAAGGAGAAAGCATTGTTTGAGTAAGTCAAAGTGGTTGGAAATAGTGTCTAACATTAAAGTATTCCCTAGCTTTCAACTGATTCACAAAAGTGATTGAGTTATTCGCTAACTGTCCATCATTCATAGTAGTATATTCTGCATCGTTTGCCATAATCGTATCTTTAAATTACTGCATCTACAAAGCAGTTTACTTCTCGAGTGGCTTGGCTCTGATTAGCAAATACACTAAAATAATATCCAGAAATCTCTAATCTAACTTCTTGTGCATTTTTAATTTGTGTTGAAGCCGTTTCTCTCATAATAATGATTGCTTTGGTTAATCTTAACAGCCCACTCCTCCTTCACACTATATTTCTTCATAGTTTGCAGTTAAATATATGTTCCGTGGATACATATCGACAAAATTTTGGGTGGTTTATTAGTCCTGTTACATTAATTAGCCCCATAAGTACATCTTTCTATAGAATGATCAGCTCTTGCTTTTTAAGCTACTTCCCATTAGCATATCTTCATTTAACTTGAAGCTTAGCTCATTTTCTAAATCAGTATCTTTCTATTGATTTGAAGAGTTTCCTAAACTTGAAAGCTCTTCAGATATAAACAAAGTTTCGGTAGTTTTTTCAATGGCTGTTAACAATTCGTTATCACTTAAATTTGTTTCTTTCATTTCAGTCGTAGTAACTTCTTAGTACGGTTCTACGTAATTATCTGCTGATGTAGCTCACTTGAATTCTCTGTAGTTTATGAAAAATTTATTTTTATAACTGTTGAATGTTCTATCTCTTTTTTATGGGACTTACGGAAATCAGCAATACGAGTATTTGAAAACAGAGCTCCTACCATTAATAATGTGTCCATTGACAGATTTTTTATTTAAGTAAATATCTTTGTATCTTTCTACTCCGTAATTTTGATTTCTTTTTTATACCTATTGTTACTGTAGTGATTTTCTAACACTTTTATCGAACGGTCAAGAACTAGTATATTTTATTTATTCAAATTCAATACTTTATTTAAAAAAAATGAAAAATTTTTCTATTAAATCAGAAAAATTCTCCACTTTCTCAAATTATTTTTTTCGCTTAATTATTTTTATGAATTGTTCGATAAAATTTGAAACAATATCTTTGTTAAAAAACATTAATGCAATAAACATTATAAATTCAATAACCATTAATAATACAGCATCGACTAAAAACAACAAAATAAATTGAATAAGTAAAATCATATGATTGCCTATTAGCCTTGACCAATCTATTTTTATATGAACAAATGATCGAGTATCATAAATTCTTACCATCCAGCCAGCGAAGAGACTGATGGCTGATGCTATCCCGATACCCATTAAGCCAAATGCTGAAATAAAAATATAATTACAAATAATACTTAAGATACCTGATATTATAGATGTATTCATTAAACCTTTTGTTTTTTTCTCGGCAACGTAAAATTGACCATAAAATCCAATGAATCCTGAATAAATAGCAGATAATAATAGTAAAGGCGTTACTTGCCAACTATCATAATAAGCTTTAGCAACTAAATTGGCTGTAAAAAATTTTAAAAAGACAAGAATTCCTGAAGCCACTGTAAATAGCAGAAATGAATATACCTTAAATATTTGTCCGTGAAATTCGTGTTTATTTTTAGAATCTTTTTCTTCCACTAATGAAATTTGCCATGCCTGAGAAAAAACAGATTGAATCATAGAAATTAGAGAGGGAATTTTGTTAGCTACAGCGTAAAGACCATTTGCACCTGCACCTAAAAAAAACAAAATAAAATATCTGCTTGAGCTGTTAACAAACCACCAAAGAACATCATTTGGAATAGTAGGCAATGAAAAAATCAACATATCTTTCATATACGTAAAATCTACAGCTGATAATTTTAAATAACTAAAATAAGGTGTTGTTATTAACAGATATATTAAAGAAACAATTTCTGCCACTACTAAAGCAAGTAAATACCCTTGCAAGCCCATATGAAAATTAACTAAAAAGAGAATGTTAGTAACGCCAATAACTGCTGTCTTTAACATTCCGTTGAATGCAAATACTTTTACTTGTCCATTTCCTCTAGCAAACTGAGCTAAAATCTGTGTTAAAATTTGTAGAGATAATAATAAAACAAAATAGATTAACGCATTTTCCAAAACATTAAAAAAAGACAATGCAACATATAAAGCAAAGGATAAGACGATTCCTATTAATGAAATCACAGCTGAGTTTGACACTACAATACTTTTATTTGCATTCTTATCTAAAGTAAATCGTAAAACTGCTACAGCAATTCCACCAGAAACAATTGGCAGTAACAAGCTAGTCGTCGTTGTAACCAAATCTACAATTCCATACTCTGTAGTAGTTAAATAGTATGTGTATAGAGGAACCAAGATAAATGAAATCATCTTACTTCCTAAATTACCTGCAGCAAAAACAACTGAGTTCCCAGCAAGCTTCTTATATTTTCCCATAGCAATCAATGCCTCCATTATAGAAAGGAATAGCTACCTTGTTGAACTACCCCTAAATAATACCTTTATTTAAATTCTTTTGATAGATAGACAATTCTTCCTAAAAATAACCAGAATATTAAGGAACCGATGGAGTTTACTAAAATAATGTCATTTAAAAACATTCCTGAAACTGCCACAGCTAAAACACTTAATACATAGGTAGCATACCCTTGTTGAAAGAAATTATTAACTTTACTAAAAGAAAAAGCTACAATTTCAATAATTCTCGATACAAAAAAGCTAACAAAAGTTACAACTCCTAAAGATCCAGTAGATGCCAACAAATTAATATATGAATTATGTGTATATTTTTGTGTTTTAGCAATAAACGTTTGTGGCAACATATCTGATGCGTAAGGTAACATGTTCCTAGGAGAAACCCCTACTAAACAACTTGATTTAAATAATTCGATACCACTTTTCCAAAGTGCCAAACGCCCATTCGAAATATCATCGTTATTTTCAACATCTGGACGAGTTAAATCAACTGGTTTTTCTTTGACTGGATTTTTTGTTTTCACTTCATTAAATAGTTCAGGAATATAAGAAAGAATCCATTTAAACAAATCAACAGATAAATAGATTATTCCACAACCTACTAAAGATAACAAAATTGCACATAAAAATTTCACAAGAACATGCTGCTTGTTTATTCTTTTAGAATAAAAAACTTTAAAGAAGGAATAAACGAAGAAAACAGATATTAAGACTAACACTCCAGTCCTAGATCCTGACAACACAATATATAAGAACTGTAAAATAATATTTATTTTCAGTAATAAACCAAGCCATTTATTTCCATAACTTTTTCTGACTAGATATGCAAAAGAGAGTATAATAACAACCACACAAACAGTTGAACCAAAGTTAGGGTCTTCAAAAACCCCAAACAGTCGGCCTTCATAGAAACCTATACGTAGGAAACGAGATCTTGTTTGTAGGTGAACAGTATAACTATATTGAAAGAAAAACATTATTAAAGAAACTAACGCTAAGACAAACCATACACTTGTTAGTAAACCAGTGAATTTTTTGATTAATCTTGGAAAAATTTCGTTGTCTTGTGCGACTTCGTAAACAACTAAAAAATAAATAGATTGCCAAACTAACAATTTAATATTTCCTGTAATTCCATATCTTCTATTAACAATTGAAGAAATAAATATTACAACCAAAAAACCAATTAACCACCAATTATAATTCCACTTCTTTTTACCACGTACAATGTTGACTAAATCAATTAATATTATAATACTACCAAAAATTGCACCCGCAGCATATAGAAGATTATCAACAATAGATGGCAATAAACTGTATGGCCCTATTGCTCTGAACATCAACAGAATTAACATAAAAAGAATATAATACTCTTTGCTTAACTGATTAAACCTTTGCACATTTGATTTCATTAAATTTCCCCCTATCATTTCACCTGATCAATTTCTTGAAGGATTCGATCCCCTATATCTTGACTTGCATGACCAGTTTCAAAAACATTATATATTTTTTTGAAGCGTTCAACTTTTTCAAGATAATCACTATTAGAAAATTTATAAACTTGGTTTATTAATTCTTCTTGATTTGTTGAAACTGGAAAAGGTAAATTATCCAAATCAATCAGTAAGCCTCTATCTTTAGAGTACTCTTTATAGTCATACGCATAAATAAAACATTTTTTTTCTGAAATCAGTGCTTCTCCTGAGCTAGAAGAATAATCAGTTATTAATGTATCTGTAGCACATAAAAGTTCCTGCATATCTTCATAATCAGATGCATCGATAATATTTTGAGGAAGGCTTCCCCCTAAAATTCTTTCTTTATTTTTTGTGTCGTTGGGATGTAAACGCACTAGCATTACATAGGAATTTTTAAATCTCTTTTCAAAAGTTTGCGTTAGTCGTTCCAAAAATGTTATGTCCACTTCTAAATCATATCCTTGACGAAATGTCGGTGCGTACATCACAATTTTTTTATGATAATCTATATTGTAGTGATCATAGACTTTACGGACCAGTCTCTCATCATAGTTAATAAATATATCACCACGTGGTGTACCATTTCTAAACATTTCACCTTCATACCAGAAATTATACGGAACATCCGAAATCGTATTGGCACTTTCAAAAATCAATAAATCACACATCTTAGAATCTTTTTTTGCTCGTTTGACATATTTAGGTGGTAGTTTATCCTCCACTAAACGTTCCATCATTTTCAGAGAGAAACTTGCATGCCATGTTTGAATATAAAACTGATTCTTTCTCTTTTTAGGATATATATTTTTACGACAATTATCTATCCAGATTTTTGCTGTATGTAGCTCATACAATGCTCTAAATGAAGTCAAGGATACCAACCGTATAGAAGATGGAAAAGCTTGCGCGTTCTTCACCCGTTTTTCATCAATAAGCCATACAATATCTAATGCTTCGTTTTGACTAAGTAAATATTCACAAATGTACTTTGGATTGTCTCCATACCCCTGTCCGTTAAAATTACTAACAACAATTTTATTTCTTTTTATTGGAACAAAAAACAAAACAGGATAACAGATATAAAAAAAGGTTGTCCTAATAATTCTGGGAATTACTCTTTTCCGCCAGTAGTTTATTTCATTTTTATACTTTTGTTTCATTTTAGCACTCCAGTTCTTTGCTATCGGATGAAATAACAAGATTCCTTATTTAAAATCTTTTAGTTCTTTTTTTATTTGAGTAGTTGAAATCTCAGGAGTTCTTTCTAAATAAGCAACTTCAACACCCGTTTCTTCAGCTAAATAGTCAAATTTACCTTCCCAGTCGTTCCCCATTACAAAGGTATCAATATCATATAACTTCATATCTTTTACTTTTTGATCCCAGTTTTCTTCTGGAATAACCAGATCAACATAACGAATAGCTTCTACTAACTGTTTTCTTTGTTCATACGTAAAGTATGTTTTTTTGTGTTTCTTCTCCCAATTAAATTCATCTGAAGAAATGGCAACGACTAAGTAATCACCAAGAGCTTTAGCTCGCTTTAATAAATTAATGTGACCATAGTGTAGTAAATCGAAAGTTCCGTATGTAATTACACGTTTAATAGTACTCACTCCTTCTAATAGTATTCTATCCATATAGGATACCATTAATTGAAAATAATAACTTTTAAGAAAGTTTGAATTTTTCGAAGAACAAGTTGCTGTTAAAAATTGTGTGAATCCTGATACATTTATGTTATAGAGATTTAAGATGACGAACAAGATATGAAACTTGGAAATTAAATGGTAAAAACATCTTACAAAATAAATGGTATTATATTTAAAGAGCGAGTAATATTGATACTTGAGCATTAGTACCTTAAGCAATTAAATAATTGTAATAATAGTTGGTATATATCATAAATACGAGAAAAAAGGTGAGAGAAAATGTCTAGGCAATTTAAGCAAAATGGAATCATTACTATCATGTTTATAATTTTGTCAGCAGGTGCGACTATAATGGTTATGAAAGATGGTGTCATAAATGGCATTGCTTCAGATGCAGGCTTTCATTTTTCACGTGTTGAACAAATATATGATAATCTAAAAAATGGCAGTTTCTTTACTTTTATTGCTACAAATACTTTTCATCAAACAGGTGCAGGCTCATTTTTGTTTTATCCAACAGTATTTTTATATCCGTGGGCTTTTTTACGTTTCTTTCTAGACCCTGTTTCTTCTTTCTATTGTTGGTATGGAATAATGACTTTTCTTTGTTTAATGATCAGTTATTTTTCGATGAAAAGCTTTTCTAAGGAAACATCTCGCAGCGCTTTTTTTGCTTTGTTATATACTTTTGGTTTGTACAGATTACGTTTGGGCATTGTGAATTTGGTTTTAGGAGAATTTGTTGCATACACTTTTTTGCCACTGGCTTTTGTTGGATTTTATCAAGTATTTTGGGGAGATTCAAGAAAATGGTATGATCTGGCAATAGGGGTGGCTTTGATCGGCTATAGCCATTTTCTAAGCCTTTATTTAACTGTGTTAATATTCATTACAATTCTGATTTGTAACATTATCATAAAGAATAATTTATCTAAAGGACGTTTGCTTTCTTTGGTCAAAAGCATAATTACAGCTATATTATTGATGGGCTATGTTTTAGTTCCATTTCTAACGGATTATCTTGGTAAGAATTTGAAAGTTCCTGCAAAGGGTGCTTGGTTTGTGAACACAATTAATGATCTGATCAGTTCTTCTCTAGCCAATGGTCCATTTGCAGCTTATAATATTGGTTTTTTCTTGATCGTTGGTGCTTTAATAGGCTGGTATTTTGTTAAGAATAACAATCTTGAATTAAGTATTTATATTTCAGGCATTTTGATATTGTTGATGAGTACAAGTTTTTTTCCATGGGAAGGTGTGAAAAAAACATTTCTCGGAACTATTCAGTTTCCATATCGTTTGCATAGTTATGGTTCTTTGCTGATTGCAGTAACTACTTCATTTATCCTAGTAAAAATTCTCAAGAAAAAGCCAAAACGTACAAGGATGTTAACGTATGTTGCTTTTCTTATTATATTTGGGATAAGTTATTCAGGAGTTATTCAAACAGTCAACAGCAAGGAAAGAATCAATTCTGCTCAGTACTTAGCTCCCAACAAGGATGGTTCTGTTCAGCCTTTAGACACACATAATTTATATAAAGTCGATAAAAGAAATTATCATAATATTTTTCAGTACAGTGTGACGTTCGGCGAAAGCGATTATTATCCCAAGAAATCTGTCAACGGGAAGAATACCCCTGAATATATTGGAAAAGAAGGAGGTATTTGGCAGAAAGTTGCGTTTATCAATAACAAAAAGAAAAATGTAATTCCTGTAGGTACACCCAACAATCTGACTTATTTCATAAAAACTAGTAAAAGTGGATCTATTGATTTACCTGTAGTTGCCTATTCAAACACTTATGCCTATATAAATGGAAGTCGCACTAATTATTCGATCAGCAAGAGAGGGACCGTGAGTGTTCAGGTCAAATCGGGAAACAATAGAATTACAGTCGGTTACAAACCATCAATGGCCTTTTACTTTTTCGTTGTAGTTGCGATAGCAACATGGGCCTGTCTTTTCCTGTCTTGGATCTATAGATTGAATAAACATACCAGACAGCAAGTAATTCAAAAGGAATAATAATTAATAACAAGAGGAGTAAAAAATATGGATAAATTGATTTCTTTAGTTGTTCCTTGCTTTAATGAACAGGAAACAATATCTTTGTTTTTTGAAACGGTTGAAAAAATCAAACCAAAATTAAGAGGCTATCAAGTAGAATACTATTTTATCAATGATGGTTCCTCTGATAATACGTTAAATATTTTAAGAAAGCTGCACGAAGACCATAAACAAAGTGTACATTATGTTTCGTTTTCCCGTAATTTTGGTAAGGAAGCAGCTTTATATGCTGGTTTAAGATCGGCTACAGGGGACTATGTTGCCGTGATGGACGTTGATTTACAAGATCCTCCGGAACAATTGGTTGATATGCTGGCAGGAATTGAAGATGAAGGATATGACATAGTGGGGACAAGACGTAAAGATCGTAAGGGCGAACCTATTCTCAGATCTTTTTTCTCTAATATGTTTTATAAAGTGATCAACAAAATTTCCGATACACAATTTTTGAGTGGTGTCAGAGATTTTCGCTTGATGACAAGACAGGTTGTAAACTCAATTTTAAAAATGTCAGAATATAACCGTTTTTCAAAGGGATTGTTTAGCTGGGTCGGATTCAATACAAAATACCTTGAGTATTCAAATCGAGATAGGGTTGCTGGAACAACTTCTTGGTCCTTTTGGGGTCTGTTTAAGTATTCTTTAGATGGGATAGTTAATTTTTCAGAAAAGCCTTTAGCATTAGCTTCATATACGGGATTATTTTCGTTTTTAGTTTCTGTTATAGCTATTATATTTATAATTTGCAGAAAGCTATTTTTTGGTGGAAGCGTCAATGGTTGGGCTTCATTGATTTCTATTATTTTATTTATTGGTGGGCTGCAATTATTCTGCATAGGGATTGTTGGCAGATACGTAGGTAACATATATCTGGAAGTTAAACATCGCCCTGTTTATATCGTTCAAGAAGAAAAGTAGAACTTATATTTCAATGTGATATTGGTTTTATACACTAGGGTTTCAATTTTAAAAGGTTTTGCTGAGTGATATAAATAGTAAGTACTTTGGGTGAGAAATATTATATATTTAGGGGAAGAAAATGTTTAAAGACAAGAAAATTAAATTAATAGGGTTAGAAATTGTTGTGTTTGGAATGATGACTATTTGGAATTACATAACTCCGTTGTGGGCAGATGATATTTATGCCGCCCACATGGGAGTAATGGACATTATAGGGATGGCAAAATACGATTATCTGAATTGGAATGGTAGGATCATTGGTCAATCGATTATGCGTTTTTTGTCTTCAGGGAACCATATGATTGTTGCGCTCTGTAATGCGTTAATGTTTGTTTTTTTAATACATTTAGTTTCTGTACTTTCCTTGCGCAAGTCGGAACAATTGACCAGCTTTCGTTATGTGATCGTTCTTTTGATTACAATTGTCTTCATTCCTGTGTTTGGACAAACAGTGTTATGGCGTTCTGGTTCTGGAAATTATTTGTGGACAACAGTCCTTAACCTTTTCTTTATTTGGATTTATGTAAGATCCGACTTTTTAAATAAAGATTTTTCAGTTAAATATAAAATCCTGCTTTTCATACCTTTCATGTTGTTAGCATTAATGGCCGGATGGTCAAATGAAAATACATCGGGAGGGACTTTTTTATTTCTACTAATTTATACTATTTTTAAATTGATCAAAAAGTCAAAAATTTCTTTTATGCATTATACTGGAATGGTAGTTTTTTTAGGTGGCTTTATAATGTTGCTCTTATCTCCTGGCAACAAGATCAGAACGGTTGCGACTTTAGGAAAAGATTACTTGAAAATACCATTAAGAACTAGATTTATGGTAGGCTTTACGAAAGTTAACTCTGCATTAATGGATCAGTATATTTTATTATTAGTTTTATGTGTTTTATTAGGTGTTGTCGCTTATAATTTTTGGATAAGCGATAAGGAGATGTTTGTTGCTCTTTCTTGGATATTTAGTGGTTTAGCAATTATTTATGTCTTGTCTTTCTCTCCAATAGGGCAAGACGGGGGTCGATCCTTTTTTGGCGGTATTATCTTTATTATTATTGGTCTGATAAGTTTTATCCCTAATGATTTTGGCTTGAGCGGTGATAAATTTCTTAAATCTTTTTATGAATTTGGAACAATTGTCCTGATTGCTTGCAGTTTTTTATCATTGACTAATGGAATGTATGATTCTTATAAAGCTTCAGATGCAATTACGCAGAGAAACACTTTCATTTTAAGTCAAAAAAAGAGAAGTACAAAAATTATCCAGCTAGATAAGCTGGCTTATTATCCTCAAACTAAATATGGTGTTGATTTTGGTCTACAAGATATTGGTCCCGATATGAATGCTTTCCCTAATAATGGTTATAAGGGTTATCTAGGTGTAAAAGGCGTTATTTTAAAGTAGCAAGCGAGAATCTTATTATTGTTAAGAGTACCCGTGGCTAAGTTCTGTTGGGAACAAAAAAGGGTTGTATTATGTTTAAGCGAATTTGTTTAATAGTTGAGTATGTTAATATGTGTTTTATGAAGTACAGGAACAATAGCTAATTTTTGAAAGGATTCTGGTTTCTATGCAAGACATTGATCTGTCTGTTATTATTCCCACATATAATTCTGAAAAGTATATTGATAAGACGTTAAATAGTCTATTGACTTCATTTAATTACCAGTTGGAACGTATCGAAGTCATTATTATAGACGATGGTTCAGAAGATCGCACGGTTGATATAATTAATGAATATGCTAAACAATATGCAACTATTAGTGTATATGTTCAAAATCATCATGGTGTAAGCTGTGCAAGAAATGCTGGATTAAAAAGAGCTGGGGGAAAGTATGTGCTATTTTCCGACAGTGATGATTTATTTGAAATTGGATTTCTAGGTTTTTTCAAAAAGCAAGTTTCGCTTTCTCCAGATATAATATTAGAAGATGTTAAAAACTTAAAAGAAGATATTTTTTGGGAAAATTTAACTGACGAACAAGCCTTGTATGCAATGCAAGTCAATCTTCGTGTTTCTAAGGTTCAATTGGATTGGGGAATTGGTTCACGAATATATAAAAGAGAGTTCTTAATGGAACAGAATTTAACATTTGATCCTCACATAGTGGTTTCTGAAGATTTACTGTTTATATTGGAGGCAATATCTAAGGCACGCTCTCTTTTGATTTCGCCACGAAAGTTTTATCTTTTGCAAGAGTCCCATACCTTGTTCCGCTACAATAAGCTTAATTTGAGATCTGAATTAGAATTTCGTCGAAAAATGAGTCAATTAGTCAGTCAGTATCAGGTGCCGGAAGCTAGGGATATAAACAACCGAACAAAATTAACTGGGTTTATTTTTTTGATCGATAGTTATTATGGACCTTTATATTCGAACAGAAAAATTTCCTTGAATCAAGCTAGTTCTGACTTGAGAGCAATAACTGATAAATATTTTTATGATACTGCATTTGGTGAAAGAAAGTTTGACAATTATTTAAGTCGTAAGGCTCCAATTTATCGGAAACTACTAAAACATAGGGTGTATAAACCGGTGTTGCTTTTAAATAGGATGATTGATTTTTTATTCAAAATTCAACGTTGATTACTGTTGTTAAGAAGTGGAGATATTAAACTATGAGTGAAGATTATGTTTTGACATCTGTAATAGATAAGGGAAGTAAGCATGCCGGACCAAAGGCCAAAGAAGATATTGAATACTTTTTAGCTAAGGATGGGTATCATGATCTGACTTTAGCTTTGCCTAAGGGACATATTGATAAATTATTATTTACTTGGACTAAATTAAATGCATTGTTTAAAAATAAAAAGATAAAGAAAGTAGTTTTCCAATATCCAATATATTCCGTCTATTTGACTAAAAAAATTATTGCGGCTATTAGAAAAAATACGCAAGCAAAAGTTGTTATTATGATACATGATATTGAATCCATCAGGGTTTACAATGGGCAAGAAAAATTTTTTAAAGATGAAATTAGCATCTTTAATAGTGTGGATGGTTTAATTGTCCATAACGCAGGTATGGAAACATGGTTGAAAAATCATGGGGTGCATACCAAAATGATTCAGCTGGGTATCTTTGATTATCATAATCCAGTTAAGCTTATAGAACAGCAGACTTTTACAAAGAGTATATGTTATGCAGGCAACCTTGCTAAAGCAGAGTTTTTAGAAAAACTTAATTTAAGAAATAGTTCACTGGATGTTTTCGGGCCAAATCAAGCTGAAGAATATCCTGAAAATATTAATTATCATGGCTCCTTTTCGGCTGATGAATTGCCTTCTCAACTAAATCAGAACTTCGGTTTGATTTGGGACGGTGATAGCTTGGATAGTTGCGTTGGGTTAAGTGGTGATTACATGAGAATCAATGCACCACATAAAACATCACTTTATTTAAGTTGTGGGATACCTGTTATTGTTTGGGAAAAAGCAGCGGTAGCAAATTTTGTGCAGACAAATCAAGTAGGTATTGCAGTGAAAAATTTACATGAATTAGATGACATAATGAAAAATATGACTGCCGAAGAATACCATGTAATGGTTCACAATGCGGTTCAAATTGCTAAAAAAATTCGCATGGGTTATTTTATTCACCAAGCAACAGCTAAATTTTAACCTTAAATTTAGTAAGAATGTGACCTCACTGGTCTTTTTGTTCAATTATTTTAGATGGCTAAATTTTGCTAAATTAAGCTGTAGTTCCTAAATGGCTTTTAAGATAATTGGTTGTATATCGCAATAAAAGCTGTTTTTTGCTAAAATGAGTTCAGTAATTGTAAAGGGTTTAAGTGAGATTCAATGAATGCCTTTTAAAAGTACAGGCAAAAGCTCAAATTATTTTCTTATATCATTAAATTACTGGCTTGAAAATTTAGTTGACAGTATTTTTAATATGTCAAGAAATAAGCTGCTTCAATTTGCTAAAAAAAATTGGCGTAGTATAATTATTGCTATGTACCGTTAATTATGGTCAAAATTGACCGCTTAAAAGCGCACAGTAAATTGAGTTGATCTCTTACTGTGTCGCGTAGAGGAGAGTTAAGATGGGACAGAACAAAACGAATCATGTGTCTTTAAATCCAGGATATTTATTCGTTAAGCGTTTATTTGACATCTTGGTATCTTTGATAGCCTTAGTATGTCTAATTCCAATTTTTCTAGTGATATTTGTAATTTACCAGTTTGGAGATAATAAGGGACCAATGTTTTACCACCAAGAACGGATCGGTAAAAATGGTAAGACTTTTAATATTTATAAATTACGTTCAATGGTTGTTAATGCAGATGAAAAACTGCGGGCAAACGAGCAGCTATATGCTATGTATGTGGAAAACAGCTATAAATTACCTCCTGAAAAGGATCCGCGGGTGACTAAGTTCGGACAATTTTTAAGAAAAACTTCACTCGATGAATTACCTCAATTTTTAAATATCTTCAAGGGAGATATGTCTTTGATCGGACCACGGCCGGTGATAAAAGAAGAGTTAGCTGAATACGGAGATCAAAAAGACAAATTTTTATCGGTAACTCCGGGTGCAATGGGATATTGGCAAGCTACTGGCCGGAGTAATATTACTTATCCTGAGCGATGTGAGGTCGAACTTTACTATGTTGATCATGCCTCACTTTTATTTGATTGCAAAATTTTATTGAAAAATATCGTTAGTATTTTTAAAACCGATGGCGCTTATTAAATATGAAAGTGGGTTATTTACTTGAAAGCTGAAATTTATATTGTCAGTCATAAAAGAACAAGGATGGCAACTGACAAAATGTATAAACCATTGCAAGTTGGTTTTGCTAAAGAAAACTTTCATGGTTTTTTACGAGATAATACTGATGATAATATAGCAGACAAAAATGCTAATTATAGTGAGTTGACAGCTCAGTATTGGGCTGCACATAATCGTCAGGCGGATGTGAAGGGACTCGTTCATTACCGAAGATATTTTTCTGATGGGGCATCACATTTTTTCAACTCCGTTAACCAAAAATTTTCTGGCGTTTTGAGTTCCCATAAACTAGAAAAAATCATGAAAGAGCATGACATGATCTTGCCCAAGAAAAGGAATTATTATATTGAGACATCGTGGTCTCATTATGAACATGTTCATCATATTAAAGACTTAGAACTTACAAGACAGGTTTTAACTGAAATGTATCCTGCTTATGTTCCTTATTTTGATGAAATGATGGAAAGAAAAGCTGTACATATGTTCAATATGTTCATTGCTAAAGAAAAGATATTTGATGAGTATACTGACTGGTTGATAACAATTTTAGAAGAGGTAGAGAAGCGTGTTGATATTAGCGATTATACCTCTTATGAAAAAAGAATTTTCGGTTTTTTGAGTGAAGTTTTACTAGATGTTTGGGTTGAAAAAAATGAAATCGATTATGTTGAACTGCCTGTTATGTTTATGGGAAATCAACATTGGATCAAAAAAATAGTTAGTTTCTTATGGCGAAAGTTCCGAGGTGATCCAAATGAAGGTTGATTTAGATGATCGAAAAATTCTACAAAATGCGGAAAAAAGTCTGATCATCAAGTTTAGTAAGTTCTGTGAAGAAAATAATTTAAATTATTTCTTGATGGGAGGTAGTTTGCTTGGCGCAGTTAGACATCAAGGCTTTATTCCATGGGATGATGACATTGATGTTGGAATGCCGCGACCTGATTATGAAAAGTTACAGAAACTAATGTCTCAACAGCAAAATAAGATCGATGATTTTCCATTTACTACTTTCAAAAATTCAACAACTACTGAGTATGTTGCGCGTTTAGAAAATCCACAAGTTAAAATAGTTGATCGTTCAGCTTCAATAGCAGAGCAAAGAAACTCTTGGATGGATATTTTTCCTCTGGACGGCATGCCTAGAAGCCCATTTTTTAGAAAAATTCATGGGTATAATTTGTTGAGATTGCGGTTAATGTTAAAATACTCTGAGTTTGATCGAGTTAGTGTTAATATGACGGAGCGTCCCTGGATCGAAAAAGTATTTATTAAACTCGGTAAAATAGTTAAACCTGAAAAACACTTGGATACAAAAAAATGCTTAGCAGATCTTGATCGAGCACTTCAGCGTTTCCCGTATCAACGTGCTAATTACGTTGTTAATTTTATGGGTGCTTATAAACTAAATGAAATGTTCCCTAAGAAAGTTTATCAGGGATTTAATCTTTACGATTTTGAAAACTTAAAATTAAGGGGAACAAAATTTTACGATGAAGTTTTGACCCAAATGTATGGTGCAAATTATATGGAGCCGCCTTCTGCACAGATTAAGAATAAACATTTTACTGAGGTTGTTAAAAGTAATGAAAGATGAGCAAGTAGTGATTCTGGGAAGCTTTAATACGAATAATGGTATTACTTCTTTTGTAAAACAAAATTATAGTCAATTAAAAAAACAAGGATGGCAGTTTCATTTTATCAATATTGCAAATGCGAAGCCTGCGCGTGAGCTTGCTTCTTTAGGGCATTATTCAGAAGTGAAACAGCTTAAGTTGGGTCCGGTAAAGCACGTGCTTGATTTAGCACGTGTTTTACGGCGCAATAGAAAGTTTAGTTCTGTAATTCATATGCATCTTGATTCGTTGCACAATTTTTTGCCTCTGTTAATTGCTAAATTTGTTGGGTATAAGAGAATTATTGTTCATGCTCATTCGGATCAACGAGGACAGTATTCTTGGAAAAAAGAAGTTGCGCAGAAAATGGGAATGAAGATTTGCGCCCAGACCGCTACTGACTTTATCGCATGTTCACAAAATGCGGCAGATTTTTTTTATCCTAAAAACATCCAACAAAATGATTCATTCAAAATAATTTTGAATTCTGCTGCTTTGAATAAATTTCAGTACTCAGAAGATGCGAATTTAAAAAGAAGGGCAGAACTTAATATTTCTAAAACAACCATCGTTGTTGGACACTGTGGCAGATTTAACCGGCAGAAAAATCATTCCTTTGTTTTACGCTCTTTTGCAAAGTTTCATCAGATGGTACCAGATTCTAAGTTGGTTTTGGTTGGTAATGGTGAAGATTTTGTTAAAATTAAGGATCTTGCTCAAAAACTAGGCATTGGGAAAAGTACTATTTTTACTGGTTATATAGATAATGTTGCAGAAGTTCAGAACATGTTTGATATATTTATTTTGCCATCTTTGTATGAAGGCTTATCTTTATCATTGTTGGAAAACTCTGCTAATGGTACGCAATGTTTACTTTCAGATCAGCAAACTAAAGAATCGTATTTCTTGGATTCTACTTATAAGTTGAGTATAAAAGATGGTGCTGAACAGATTTGGGCCGATAAAATGTTTGAGCTTGTGCAACAAGATTTGGATAAAAAACTGCAAAGTGTTAAAAATATTGAGCAACTTGAAGAGATGGGCTTTTCCGAGAAAAAGAGTGTGGCTTCATTAATTGAGTTGTACGAAAAATAACCGGCTTTTGCGGTTACACTACTTGAGCTTTTTGTAGTATGGTGTGCTGGTGGATCATGATTCAATATATTTTTAGCTACATTAAAAAATGAGGCTGTATGCCTATTTACAAAGGATAAAATGCAAGGAGTAACTTCTTATGGCTAACTACGTTTTAAGTTCGATAACAGGAAAAGATGGTAACAATGCGGGACCGAAAGCTAAACAGGATATAACGAAATTTTTGTTAGACAATAATTTTAAAAACTTAGAGTTCGAATTTCCTAAAACTAATTTTGACAAAATGAAATTTGTGATGCATGATTTGCCGCGTTTATTTAAGGGTAAGCAAATAGATAGTTTGATTTTCCAGTATCCAATTTATTCTTTAACATTAACTAAACAAGTTATTAGAGCTATAAGAAAATATACCAGGGCAAAACTTTATTTTGTGATTCATGATGTGGAGTCATTACGGGAATATCCAGAAAAGCTAAGTACAGAAAGAGAAATCTTTAATCAAACGGATGGTATGATAGTACACAATCAAAAGATGAAGGATTGGTTGATTGCAAAGAACATCACAGTACCAATGGTTGATTTAGAAATTTTTGATTACGATAATCCACAGATAATGCATGAAAATCAGTCTTTACATAAAACGATATGTTTCGCAGGAAATTTAGCTAAGGCTGGTTTTATACAAAAAGTATCTTGGAAAGAAACAAAACTATTTGCATTTGGGCCGAATTTCAACGACAATGTTAATCCTGAAAGTGTTGTTTATCAGGGGCAATTCCGTCCGGATGAATTGACAGATCACTTACAGCAGAGTTTTGGACTGGTATGGGATGGGCAGTCTCTCGATAAGTGTGATGGCGTTTTTGGAGAATATATGAAATATAATAATCCGCACAAAGCTTCTCTATATCTAAGTGCGGGTATCCCGATCCTTACCTGGAATCAGGCCGCTATTGCAGATTTTGTTCTACAAAATAATGTTGGTATCGCTGTTTCTAGTTTAGAGGAGTTAGATGATGTTTTATCTCACATATCGGAAAATGAATATGATCAGATGAAAAAAAACGCTATTGAAGTTGGTTTTAAAATGAGACGTGGATTTTATATTTTAAATGCTGTAAATAAATTGTCTGCTTTTTAATGGAGGAGTTATATGATTCCTAAAAAAATTCATTATGTTTGGTTGGGTGGAAAAGAAAAAACGCAACTTGTTCAGGATTGTCTCGCTACTTGGCGTAAAAACTTGCCAGATTATGAAATTATTGAGTGGAATGAAAAGAATTGGGATATTTCTCAAAGTAGATTTGCTGAAGAAAATTATCAGGCAGGAAAATATGCGTATGTTTCTGATGTAATAAGACTTGATGTATTGTATCGATATGGAGGTATCTATTTGGATACAGATGTTATAGTTAAAAAAACATTTGATTCACTTTTAGATGCTCCTTCTTTTTGGGGAAAAATGTATGATAATGTGATCAGTACAGCTGTTATTGGATCTGAGGCAAAACAACCATTTTTTGAGTTTTTGTTGCAAAGATATCAGGGTTATACACGAGAAATGATGCTGGAAAAAAAGATCGATCATACAAATAATAGTATTATTACCTTAGCCTTACTTGATTATTATCCGGAGTTTACCCTTACCAAGAAAAATCAAAAATTAAACGATGGTACTTTAGTTTATCCTAAAGAGTACCTTGAATTACCAACGTTTAATAAAGCAATTGACTATAGTGAACACAGATTTGCACGTTCTTGGGGTCCAATAGATTTTTCACCTGCTAAAAGGTTTTTAAAAAAATGGGGACCAATAATTTTAGGACCTGTAATTTTTGGAAAAATAACTGGTTATCGTGGAGCAAAAAGATATAAAAATTTATATTTAGCTGAAAAAGAAAGAAACCAGCGCTTATCAAGATTGCCCAAAGAATAGGGTAGTTAAGTTTTTATCAAACTTCGGGGCTTACGTAGTGCTACTTTTAAAAAATGCTATAATGTAAAGCGTGAGTATAATTTGGTTGAATTTTTAGAGTTTAATTATACTACGCTATTTTTTTATGCTTGATAAATTTTTATGGGCGGAGAATGCAATGGAAGTTAAAGTGATTTGTCATAATTTAAGTGGGACGGGTGGAACTGAAACTGTGTTGGTAAAAGTTCTTAATCATTTGTCCAAGTTTCACAATATCCAATTGGTATTACCCAATAAACCTGACAACACAGAATGGTTGCACAATTTGGATAGTAATATTCAGGTCAGAATGTTAAATAAAAATGGAAAATTAAGTAAAATTATGTTTTTCTTAAAAACTTTTCTTAAAACCACGGATGATACAGTTTTATTGATGCTTGGTGCTAATATGATCAAATTTGCAGCTAAGGTCAGAGAGGTTTTTCATAAAAAATATGGTATCATTTCGTGGATTCATTTTTCTCTTTTTGATCAACAAATGTTCGATCCTAAAAATATTAGGTATGCTGACCAGCATTGGGCAATCAGTACCAAAATAAGCAAACAACTACAATCGCTAGGAATTCCTGACAGTAAAATTAGGCTGATTTATAATCCTATTACGCCGGCAAAGATTCTTTCAGCTGATTCAGGGCAAAAAGATGTTTGTCATTTGGTGTATATTGGAAGGATTCAATTTGAAGGACAAAAAAATCTTAAGGAATTATTCGATGCACTTGGAAAGGTTCATAAACCAGTGTTTATTGATTTATATGGTGCAGGTGCTGATGTACAAAGGTGCCAGGAGTATTGTAAAATCATTGGAATAGAGAAAAATGTGAGATGGCATGGCTGGGTCAATGACCCTTGGCAAGAAATAGAAAGTTCTCCTGATGCAATCGTACTTTCGTCTCGTTACGAGGGACTACCTATGGTTATGCTTGAAGCTGCCTCAAGGGGAATTCCAATGATAGTTTCGCAGTTTGAAGGATATACTGATATCTTGCAAGAAAATATTAATGGGTATAGTTATGCTATAGGAAATTCCGACCAATTAGCGGAAAAAATTGATAAATTATCTGGCAGTAATATCAATGCTGAACAGGTCGTTGATAGTATTAAGAAATTTTATGAAAATGAGTATTTTGCTCGCTTAGATAAAATTTTGAGTTGAGCGAAAAATAAGGAGGATATTCGATTATGGCTAATTATTTAGTTGTAGGTGCTGGTTTGTTTGGTGCCACATTTGCTTATGAGGCAGCTAAAAGAGGTAATCACGTTAAAGTTATTGAAAAAAGAGATCACGTTGCTGGTAATATCTATACCGAAGAAGTTGATGGTATTCAAGTTCACAAGTATGGTGCACATATTTTTCATACTAATAAAAAAGAGATTTGGGAATATGTCCATCAATTTGCCGAATTTAACCGCTATACGAATAGTCCTATAGCAAACTACCATGGTGAAATATATAATATGCCGTTTAATATGAACACATTTAATAAAATGTGGGGAGTGACTACTCCTGCTGAAGCTCAAGCTAAAATTGAGGAACAGCGTGCTGAACTTAATGGTAAGAAGCCGGAAAACCTTGAGGAACAAGGTATCACCCTAGTTGGGAGAGATTTATATGAAAAACTAGTTAAGGGCTATACTGAAAAACAATGGGGTAAAAAAGCGGAAGATCTTCCAGCATTTATTATTCGTCGTATTCCAGTTCGTTTTACATACGATAATAATTACTTTAATGACCCTTATCAGGGAATTCCAATCGGTGGTTATACACAGATCGTCGAAAAAATGCTAGCTAGTGATTTGATCACTGTGGAGACAAGTGTTGACTTCTTCGACAATAAAGAGGAATACTTGAAAAACTATGATCGTGTTTTATTTACCGGTATGATCGATGAATTCTTTGATTATAAGTTAGGTGAACTTGAATATCGTTCCCTTAAATTTGAAACTGAAGAATTGGATGTTGGTAACTATCAGGGGAATGCTGTTGTTAATTATACTGATGCCGAAACTCCCTATACCAGGATCATTGAACATAAGCATTTTGATTTTGGCAAGGGTGATAAACATAAGACTATTATCACTCGTGAATATCCAAAAACTTGGCATCGCGGGGATGAGCCTTATTATCCAGTTAATGACAGAAAAAATGATTCATTATATAAGAAGTACACACAATTGGCTGCTGAAGAAGGTGGAAATGTTATCTTTGGTGGTCGTTTAGGTATGTACCGCTATTACAATATGGACCAAGTTATTATGGCTGCACTAGTCGCAGTTAGAAAAGAATTCGAGGGATAAACTTTTATGAAGGTTATTCGCAACTATTTATACAATGCAGGCTTTCAAGTTTTATCAATGATTTTGCCTTTAATAACAGGTCCGTATGTTTCCAGAACTTTAGGACCGCATGGAGTTGGGATCAACGCCTATACAAACTCTATTATTCAATGGTTCGTATTGTTTGGGAGCATTGGAATCGGTCTTTATGGAAATAGGGAGATTGCATATCGACGAGGAAATAAGCAAGACATGAGTCAAGCCTTTTGGGAAATACAAGCACTCAAGTTTTTGTTTATTGGACTAGCGTATGTTGCTTTTTTCGTCTACATCTTGCTTGTTCCTAAGTATCGTCCGTTAATGTGGTTACAATCACTTTATATTTTAGCGGCTGCGGTAGATATTTCATGGCTATATATGGGATTAGAGGATTTTAAGAAGACTGTTGTCCGTAATGCGTTAGTTAAAGTTGCTTCAGTTATTCTAATTTTTTCTTTTGTGCATGACTCAAGTGATCTGGGTCTATATATCTTGATCATGGGCTCAGCAACAGTCCTAGGAAATTTAACTTTGTGGCCATACCTTAGAAGATTTATTGTTAAGGTCAAATTATCTTCATTGCATCCATTGAGACATTTACGTCCGACTGTGGCGCTATTTGCTCCCCAGATAGCAATTCAGATTTATGTTATTTTAAACAAGACAATGCTTGGAGCTCTGGGACATACTAACGCTTCTGGGTATTATGATAGGGCAGATATGTTGGTGAAGTTTGTCCTCTCGATCGTGACGGCAACCGGTACAGTAATGTTGCCCCATGTTGCTAATACTTTTGCTAAGGGAGACAAGGAACGGGTTAAAGAAATGTTATATGATTCCTTTGACTTTGTTTCTTTCTTGGCAATTGCAATGACGTTTGGTTTGGCAGCTATCTCAATAAAATTAGGTCCTTTTTTCTTCGGTGTTAAGTTTGTTGAAGTTGGAGAAGCAATGCTGCTTGAATCAGCTGTTATTTTGTTAATTGGGTGGAGTAATGTTATTGGACAACAGTTTTTATTGCCAACAAGAAAAGTGAGAGAATATACGACTTCAGTTACACTTGGTGCTATAGCTAACATTATTACGAACTTTCCATTGATTTATTATTGGGGGCTTTACGGCGCAATTATCTCTACTGTAATTTCTGAACTGATAGTTACACTCTACCAGGTTTGGCATGTTAGGGATACGTTAGAGTTAAAGAAAATGTTCATCAACGTACCCAAGTATTTAATTGCAGCAGTACCGATGTTTATTGTTGTTTATTGGTTAAACGTGCACACGCATTTTTATATTGTTACTCTTTTTGGCGAAGTCTTGCTTGGTATAGTAATTTATTTTGGTATTCTGCTGCTTATACGTCCAAGTATCTTTAAGAAGGCTAAAAAATTACTAAAAAAATAATTTGAGTTAGGAATGAATCTTTATGATTGAAAGATACGTAGGTAGATTTCAAGAATGGAAGGAAAACTCTTCCAACGCAAAAAAATATTCAGAATCTATCTACTTGCTGCTTTTACCAATTTATTTATTTGCCCAGTTTATTCCAGGAACAATGGCGTACTCAAAGTTTCCAGCTGGATTTAGTTACCATGTAACTTTGGTCATGGGTATCCTGGTTGTTTTAAAGATGCTTCTTTTTGATACCTTTGAATGGAAAGACGCAGCTATGTTCATTTTAGTTGGGCTGTTAATATATTCTTCATGCATGAAAGTTATGACATTCCATATGTTTTACTATTATCTCTTTATCATTGGTGCAAGAAATATCGACTATAGGAAAATCATTCGTGTTTTTCTGATTTTTATTCCGACGTTTTTAGTTGTGATAGCAGTTTTAGCTAAATTACGTTACATACCTGGTTTGGTTTTTGGTCGCTATGGTGATGCAACGGTTAGATATGCGTTGGGAACTATTTATCCAACAGATTTGGCCGCACGTGTTTTTTATGTTGCCATGTTCTATGCGGTTTTGAGACGGTTTAAGTTTAACTTAGCTGAACATGTGGGCTATCTTGGCTTGACCATTTTAATATACGCTATTACAGATACCCGTTTAGATACAATGTTAATGATTTTGGTTTACCTAGTAGTTTTGTTTAGAAAACCAGTATTTAATTTCATTAACTGGTTAGGGTATCAGTGGATCAATTTATTAAGTTTGTTTGCGATTTTGGTTAGTATATTGTTAGCATACTTTTACAAGCCCAATAATCCAATGTTTACTCTTATTGATCGTGTTTTGTCTGGTCGTTTAGTTCATCAAAGAGAAGCTTTTACTAAGTATAATGTTACTGTTTTTGGTCAGTACGTTACTGAAAGTGGAAATGGTGGAGCAAACCACAATGAAAATTATAAATATTTCTTCATTGACTCTTCCTTTATGAGAGTTTTGATGATGAATGGTTTAGTGTGCTTTATTCTAGTTGTAATTGCCATCTGGTTTATGTCAAAAAGGTTTATTCAAGAAAATGCAATTTCTTTAGAAATATGCTTGTTACTAGTTATTGTTAGTTCAATTATTGATCAGCATATGATTGAAATTTCCTTTAATATTTTATTCTTAGCGTTTTTTGCAAATAACGCTTTCTTTTCTGAGCAGAAAGAAAACAGCCATTTGAGTGTCTCTTGAACCATATAAGAATAAAAGTGATAAGAACATGTGAAAGGTAGTGGATTTGATGGCCGCTGCCTTTTTGATTTGATGATCCTATTTTACTTCTGTATACTAAGTTATGGTTGCACTAAGGAGGTAATAAAAGATGACTGTGAAACAAAATCTTGTTAGAATTACTCAACGAGTGCGTTCGGAAAAATACGGACAAGCAGCTTATTTTATTGCGTTGATTGTTTTTTTAACTGCACTTTTTTTTAAATCTACTTTGTTCATTCCAGGTTGGACTAATTATTCTTTTTTATATCGTATAATAGAGATAGATGCCTTTCTTGTTGCTTATAAAGTCTTTATTGTTGATGATCATAAGCTAAATTTCAAATTATTTACTTTTCTTTTTTTAATTGCCTTATTGTATGTTCAAAGGTTTTCCAGAAATTTTGATATATTTTATTACTCCTTGTTTGTCATTGGAGGATATAAGATAGACTATAGAAAAATTTTGAAGATTTTTTTGCGTGTTAATATTCCACTTACTCTTTTAACAATTATTGCAACTTTATTAAAAATCATCCCTAATCAACTGCAGGGAAGAATCGGTGAACCAGGAATGATACGATATTCTATGGGATTTCTTTCGCCAACTGATTTTGCAGCCAGAGTTTTCTATCTAATTCTCTGTTATTTAATTTTACATAAGATGAAAATAAGCATTTCTGCTTATCTTGTTTGTGGTGGAGCTACATACTTAATGTTTTGCCTTACCAATGCAAGGTTAGATACTTTATTATTATTTTTGCTTTTGCTAACATCATGCTTATTCCCGTATATCCAGAGTCTGATTGTCAAAATGGGACATGTTGGCTGGTATGTGTGTTCGTGTGTTTATATTGCTGTGAATGTTTTTCTTGCTTACTTCTATTCTGCCAGTAATCCGTTGTTGGCAAGGATAGATGGTTTATTGTCTGGCAGGCTCAGGTATGGTCAAATTGCGTTACACGAACATGGAATTACTCTTTTTGGACAAATGATAAAAGAGCATGGCAATGGTGGAATTCAGCATGGAAATTTTGAATACTTTTTTGTGGATTCATCATTTATTCGTATGTTTGTAATACTTGGCTTGGCTGCTTCTATGTTATTTTTTGTGGTTTTATTTCTTTTATTTTTAAAATTTGAAAAAAACATGGCTTATGTACTTGTTGTATATGTTTTGTTCGTACTTTTAAGCTCCGCTTTTGATCAGCACTTATTAGACCCATCTTATAATGTGATGTTTCTGGCTCTCTTTGGAAATTTAAAGCATGAAAAAATAAGAGATGATTCAAAAAAGATTTTCTGTAGTCAATAAATGTATAATTATGTTTAAGCCGAAGTTTTTTTTCTTTATCAGACAAAAGATAATTTCGTAGACGATGATTTTTGGCAGGCCGTTATCTAATTATTATCGTATTCAAATTTTGAAAAGGGTGGTATTCTAAGTGAAGTTTTTATCAATTGTTGTTCCAGTTTTTAATAGTGGAAGTTATATCGCGCGTACAATACAAAGTATTATTGAGTCTATTCGTGGGTCAGAAAAAGATGTTGAAGTTATTTTGGTCGATGACGGATCTACAGACAACTCTGTTGAAACAATGGAAAAAATGACTGCAGATTTGAATAATTTTAAACTTATAGCAAAAGAACATAGTGGGGTCAGTGAAACACGAAATCTAGGAATAAGACACGCAAGTGGGAATTACATAACTTTTTTTGATAGTGATGATATCTTTAAATCTGGATATGTTTCCAGATTGATGAACGATGTTAAAGATAGCGAACCAGATTTTGTGATAATGGATGCCGATTGCGCTGAGCTGCATCATACAGCTTTAGAGACGGATGATGAGAGAGTGTCTTTATTAGAATCTTTGCTTGAAATCGGTTCCTTTAATTGTTCTGCAGGTCCTGCAAGTAAATTTTATCGCACTGATTTTTTAACAGGGCATAGCATTAAGTTTGATCCTGAGTTAGTGATGGCTGAGGATATGATGTTTAATTTCGATGTGATCAAGAATGCCAAGGACGTTGTTATTGATCACTTTGATTTTTATGAAGTGCTTGAATCTCATTCAATGTATCGTTTTAAAGAATATAATTTGCAAAATGAATTAGTCTTTAATCATTTGTTGTCTGAATACTTTAGTGATATGGAATATTCAGGAACGATTCGTCCGTTAATAAAGTTGCGCTTAACAGGGTTCATGTTTTTGCTGAATTGGTATTTTGATGATCTTATTAAGACTGGTAAAATTTCTGTAGCTGATTGTGCTAACCAAATAAAACGACTTGCTGAGGATGGAGGATATACTGAAGCTTTTATTCACAGCGAATTTGATTCATCAATTGGTCGAAAACATACTGTCTTTAGAAAGTTAATGAAGAATGGACATTACAAGTTAGTTTTACGCTTAAATCGTCTTTTTTGGAAAATTAAAAATTAGAGGATTTTTTAGCATATACGGGTAGTATAGTTTTATCTAGACGGAAAACAGATTGATTAAGAAAAATAGCGTTGCTGTATTTACTTTGAATGTGATCTGAAGATCCTAGCGTTGAGATGGGGTCTTTTTTTTTGGTTCTTTATCAAGTGGTACTGATGAAATGAATTATTAAAAATAATAA
>OMJG01000495.1_pt1 | contig 29081 bp, 22 predicted proteins | sample 1646431 | NCBI WGS metagenome assembly OMJG01 (sample SAMN03771674, study PRJEB25209) | food metagenome | isolation source: Cotija cheese | place: Mexico:Jalisco,Michoacan | collected 2011-12-12
CTCAAGGCCCAGCACATCCGCCACTCTGTCAGCAATGGCGGGTGGCAAATATCCGGCCGCCGTCAACTTTGTGCCCTCGCTCGCGGCGCTGAGCAGCTCAAAGATTGGGTGAAAGCTCTGCCATGTGGTGGCATCGTCCGTTTCCACCATGGCTGATGCCCCAGCGATTGGCTCTACATTGGCCGGTTCCGGATCATCGAGAAGGCTTCTCAGGCGCGCGACGATATCACCACATGCAATCGCGCGCGCATCAGATTCAAACGGGGTATCTAATGCATCAATCAACTGACGGAACTGAGGGAAGCGACCCATGATTTCTTGGACGGCTTCTTGCTCCTCGGTTAGAAGATGAGCGGGCACAAATCCCTCTGGTGTGCCTAACCAATTCTGGATGTCAGCATCGGTGGCAGATACGTCGAAAAATGCAGGGTCGTCCAATACCTCAGCGAGTTCCTCCGCCTCCCTCAGCGAGCCACAATCCTCAGGTGGAGCGGCACGCCGGCCATCGATACACCGTGCGGTGGGATCACCTGGGCTTGCCTCCCGCACCTTCTCCAGCCTGATCCGCAAGCGCCAGTTATCGCCGTAATCGTATACGTATGCAAGTAGATCCCTTGGCTCCTGTAGCGTTTCGTCAAGCCTCACCTGCCTCACAGACAGACCTTCTTCAGGGTCTTCTTCTGCGTCGTAATCGCAAAGGAACAACTCACTGCGATAATCGAACGGCTCCCCAAGCGCGAACTGATAAAGGTGATAATCAAACCAATCGAAAGCGGCTTGGATAATGATGTGCAGAGTCTGCAACGAGACGTCCGAGCGTACCTCGATTCGTCTCCAGATCGGTGGCTTGGCATTTAGAAGGTCGATTCGCAACGTGTAGATACACGGCTCCGGCAATGGTTTCCGGCGTAGTTTTGGGCGTGGGGTTCTGGGGGTTTCGAAAAAATCTCTCCATGAGTTCCCGCTCATGGGCAAATCGTACCAAGCGAGACTCGGGCCACACTACGTTTCACTGGAAAGGCACATCTACTCCAGAGTGAAAACCGCAGTCTCCTCATCGGCGGCTTGATCCGAGAAGGTCAGAGTTGCCTTGTAGGTTCCGGCCTGTGCCAAGTCCCCGGTGCCGCAGCCACGCCCTCCCCGCCAAGACAGCGTAAAGGATGTCTCCATATCGCGGTCGAGGAGGAGCTGCTTATTCTGGTCACCCATCTCGCAGGTTTGGCTGGAGACGATCTCATCGTCGCCCGAGGTGACGATGACGTTCACGTTATCCCAGCCCACATCCACATAGCAGGGCTTGGCGTCGGACGTGTTGTGGAGGTTGACTTTCAGCGGGATTTCACTGCCCACGGAACTGGATGACGGGATCTCAAGCTCAGCATCGAGAGAACTTTGCTCGCACGCCACCGGTGCCCATTTCTCCACTGGGTCCTCTTGAACCGGGGCACCGGAAGATGCGCGCCCGTTCAGTAGATAGAGGGCGGCAGCAGCCAAGAGGATAATGCCCGCGATCATGGCGATGAAGATGATGATCCGGCGCCGCCGTGCAGCCTTCTGCTGCTCGACGATCCTAGCCTTCTTGGCCGCACGTGCCCGCGCTGCCTTGTCTCTTGGCGGGTGGCCCGCCTGATCCGAGCGCTTCGGCCTCGGCCGCTGTGGCTGGCCTTTCCTTAGCTCGGCCTGTCTCCGTTGATCTTGCCTCGGTTGTCCTTGACGTGGCTGACCCTGTCTAGGTTTGCCCTTCTGCGCGCGTTCACCACGGCGTACCTGCTGCGGATCCTCGCTGCTCCGCCCCGTCCGCCCCGTCGCATTTTGTTTGCGCCGGGCTTGCTGCGCCCGTACCCGTTCGTCTCTGGTAGCTGCTTCGCTCCCGCGCAGCTTCTTGGGGCGCGCGTGATTGGATCGCTCCTGTTGCGGGCGCGCCGCCTGACCAGCCCGGGCTTGCTTCGGGCGGCCCTGCTGTCCGCTAGGGCGGCGGCCATCAGCCTCTGCCCGCCTGCCTTCCTCGGGGCGCGGCCTATGGGACTGCTGCCGACCGGAGGTATGCTGCCTGCGCGCACTGCCCTGTTCAGATGGGCGCACCTTCCGCCCTCGCTCCTGACCACCGGAACGCGGCCTTCGTCCATCGTCCTGCTCGCTGGGGCGCGGCTTACGGGTTCGCTCCTGATCGGCCGGCGGAGGCTTACGCACAGCCTCGGAACCGGAGGATTCACCGCGGCTAGCACCCATGTCTGTGGGGCCAGGAAGCCCCGGCCAGCGCGTGTTCTTCTTGCGACGCTTCTTTTGAGGGCGCGATTCACCCCGACCATTGGTGTTGGCGGGCTCATCGCGATCAGACTTCACGCATCCCACGGTACCGCAAAACCCAATCGCCCAATTCGCGGACTCGCTTGGGTTGGGGCACACTGAGACGGTGTTCTTCACACTGATCGAATGGTTTGCACGCCATGGCCGTCCGCTACCCTGGCGGGAACCGGGATGCTCCCCGTGGGCCATCCTTGTATGCGAGGTGATGAGCCAGCAGACCCCAGTATCTCGAGTGCTTCCACGGTGGAATATGTGGATGGAGCGCTGGCCCGAGCCCTCCGATCTGGCCGCGGCCGCACCGGCTGAAGTCTTGGTTGCGTGGGATAAGCTCGGCTATCCGCGCCGTGCGCTGCGCCTGCGCGAATGCGCGGTGGTAGTAACTGAACAATATGGTGGAGTCCTTCCCCGCCAACGCGAGGACCTGTTGGCCCTTCCCGGCATCGGCCCCTACACCGCAGACGCAATCATCGCCTTCGCCTACCGCGAGCGCTCCACTGTTCTGGACACAAACATCCGGCGCGTCTTGTGCCGGATCAACGGAACGGCCCTGCCTCCTGCCACCCTGCGAAAGGAGGAGATCGCGCGGGCCGAGGCGCTGGTTCCACAGGACGGTGAAGAAGCCGCTCAGTGGAACGCCGCCCTCATGGAACTTGGCGCACTCGTGTGTACCTCTCGCAATCCCGCGTGTTCGCAGTGCCCGTTGGCGGCCCAATGCCAGTGGTTGGCGGCAGGACAACCGATGAACGCCGCACCCCGCAAGCCGCAGGGGTTCACGGGCACGCACCGCGAAGCACGTGGCAAAATCATGGCAGTTCTGCGTTCGGCTCACTCCCCGATCTCTCGCGCAGATCTGCTGAAGAAGTCGGGCCTCACCGAATCACGGTTCGGCCAGGCGCTCGATTCTCTCCTTTCCGATGGCTTGGCCGCCCGCGATTCGGCAGGTACTTACCAACTACCCGCCGCCCAGTAGCGGACTTGTCCGCACACCAAGAGATTTGATGCAAGATTTGGGAACGACGACGGAGTCCCGCCTCCGCACAAACCTCCCGGAGTGGGTACGTACGGGAGGCTCCGTCGTCGGAAAACTCAACCAGAGATTTGACGCAAAACTTGTAAGAGACCTAGTGCCAAGATTGAGTTTAAGTAGTTGGCAGTTAGCAGATGCCCTGCTCTACCATGGCGTCGGCCACGAGGCGGAAGGAAGCGACGTTGGCGCCAAGCGCGTAATCGCCGGGCTCCCCCATCTCCTCAGCGGCCTGGAGGCAGGTGTCATGAATGTTGATCATGATTTCGTCCAGCTTGTCGGCAGTCTTCTCAAACGTCCACTGCTGGCGGGCACTGTTCTGCTGCATCTCCAGTGCCGAGGTTGCCACGCCACCTGCGTTGGCCGCCTTTCCTGGGGCGTACATGATCCCAGCGTCCTTGTAGATGTCAATTGCCTCGGGCGTAGATGGCATGTTCGCGCCCTCGGCCACCAACTGAACCCCGTGATTGGCCAGCTTGCGAGCATCGTGACTGGTGATCTCATTCTGAGTGGCGCATGGCAGCGCCACCTCGCCTTCTTCGATGGCCCAGACCTTCTTGCCGGATCGGAAGCTGGCACCGCGGCGGCGTGACACGTAATCGGATACGCGACCTCGGCGAACTTCCTTGATGTCTTTGAGAAGATCGAGATCGATTCCGTCGGGATCGTACACGGCGCCGGAGGAATCCGAGATGGACACGACCTTGGCGCCCAGAGTCTGAGCACGCTCGATCGCGTAGATTGACACGTTGCCCGAACCAGACACTAGAACGGACTTGCCCTCGAGGGATTCGCCCTTGTTCTCCAGCATTGACTGTGCGAATCGCACGGTGCCATACCCGGTGGCCTCGGTACGAGCGAGCGAACCGCCCCACCCGAGGGCCTTGCCGGTGAGCACACCGGCGTCGAAACGGTTCGTGATCCGCTTGTACTGCCCAAACAGGTAGCCAATCTCGCGGCCACCCACGCCGATATCGCCTGCGGGCACATCGGTATTGGGGCCGATGTGGCGGTATAGCTCCGTCATAAAGGACTGGCAGAAGCGCATCACTTCGCCGTCGCTCTTCCCGTGCGGATTGAAGTCCGAGCCGCCCTTGCCGCCACCAATCTGCTGGCCGGTCAGGGCATTCTTAAAGACCTGCTCGAAGCCTAGGAACTTGATGATGCCGAGGTTGACAGAAGGATGGAAGCGTAGGCCACCCTTGTACGGCCCTAGGGCAGAGTTGAACTCCACCCGGAAACCACGGTTGACGCGAACCTGGCCCTTATCGTCCACCCACGGTACCCGGAACATGATCTGGCGCTCGGGCTCAACAAGGCGTTCCAGAACGGCGTAATCTGCATATTCGGGGCGCGAGGTAATAACCTTGCCCAGCGATTCGATCACTTCGTGAACGGCTTGGTGAAACTCCGGCTCCACTGGGTTGCGTGCAACTACCGTTTCATAAACGCGTTCTAATCGGTGATCCATGGATGTCTCCCTCATTTACCGCGTGAACGCGAAGTTGCGCCCACGTTACGGGTATTTTTCTACATCAGCGTAAAAAACTTACGTCACGCTGTCCAGAATAAGGAACGCCTCTTGGCCGCCGCTACCCCTGCGTACTAATCGAAGACGGTACGCAATACCGAATCTGACTCTCCGGCCAGCTCCTCCACATCGAACCTAGTTGTTGCTTTCATTCTGTTCCATCCAAAAATCTCTACAGCACAAACTCGACAAAATGCGTCATTGCCCAAACTAGGGAACTGGGAGCGTGCCTGATACCAACGCCTTATAGATTAGGACCTTCATCCCACCGACACAAGAATCAGATTTGGGAAGGTTGATTTACATCACAAATCCCGAATATCGGAGTAACGATGAAAATAAAAAAAACTGGAACCGGAGCTATCGCAGCATTAGCGCTCTTTGGGTCAAGCTTCCTCCTAGGTAGTCCCACAATCGCCGGTACCCAGCAGACCGAACCAACCACCACAGCAGCAGTCAACACTCTGAACTCAGCGGAGATCCAGGAACTGGAGAATTTCTGGACTGAATATCAAGTACCGGAAGCAACGCAACAGGCTCTATTATTGAAGCTCGAACAGGGCGAGATGTGGGATTCTCTAGACCCTGAGGTTTCCTCGGTACACACGGAAAAACTCACCACCGATTCCGAGAATCTAGTAATTGAAACCTATCCCGATGGATCCATTAGTGTCTCTGGCACGTCTTCGCCACAAGAACAAGAAGAGGGGATCTCTCCCCAAAGCGTCACGGACTGTAAACAGGGAAGTGGCAGCAATAACTACCAAATCAAATATGTCGGATGTAAGGCTGACGTAAATTATGGACTTCTACGTATGGGGTTCAACTTTGATTACACCGCATACAAGGGGGCACACGGTGTTATCACACGGCATTACAACAGTTTCAACACGATTACTGGCGGTGCACTGTCGAATCACAGGTTTAGCAAGATGTCCAACAGCCAAGTCCGCTATTCAGCTGACTTCTCAGTAGCATTTGAAGGATTTCCCGCAGGATGGACTGCTTGGATGCAGGCCAATGTAACTGGGTCAAAGGCGTGGACGACACACAACTAGAGAGGATACCGAAATGCAAGCAGGAGCAATTTCAGGCGTAATAGTTGTCATTGTTGTTCTAGCTTTGGTCTCAGGCGCAATTTACTGGTTCAAAGGCCGGAACAAGGACAAATAGCACTCATCACCTTAAAGGGTATCCATGCCACGTCATTTCGCCTGATTGAGTATAAAGGCAATTGTGGGGCCGCTCATTTAATATGGGTGGCCCCACCGTCCAAGTCTTAGTAACTCTCAGTCAAAAATCTTTCGCAATACCGAATCTGACTCTCCGGCCAGCTCCTCCACATCGAACAGAATGGTGTCGCTGCCCGACCACCCGGCAGGTTCTGCCGGGCTGATCGCCAGCAATTCCCCGCCGGTGGTCCCCACACGGACCATCTCCACGGCCTCGGCCTCAGCGGCAGCACTCACCACTCCAAGCAGGTGCTCAGGCACTTCCAGCAGCACCCGCGCCTGTGATTCAGAAAACAATGCGGTGAAGGAATCGAGGCCGTCGCGATCGCACAGTGGGCGCAGATCAATCGATCCACCGATCCCTCCGTTTACTGCCATGTCCACGAGCCCTTGTGCCAATCCTCCGGATGAGAGATCGTGCGCGGATTCGATCACGCGCCCAAGCTCCCCCGTCTCCGCCTCATGCAGAGCTAAGAGCACCCGCCCGAGCGCCATTTCCTCCTGCAGATCCACCTTCGGCGGAACCCCGCCCAGATGGCCGTGAACAACGCGCGCCCACGCAGAGCCATCAAGCTCCTCATACGTCTTGCCCAGCAGAACCACGGCGGAATCCTCACGCTGGAACCCGGAGGGAGCGGCCTTGCGCACGTCTTCCATCACGCCCAGCACGCCCACAACGGGAGTCGGATTGATCGAGGAATCGGGCTGGCCCTTAACAGTCCCAGAGGAATTGTAGAGCGAAACGTTGCCGCCGGTGACGGGAACACCCATCTCCTTGCAGCCGTCCGCCAGGCCGGTCATGGCCTCAACCAACTGCCACATAGCATCGGGATCCTCGGGATTGCCGAAGTTCAGGCAGTCGGTCACGGCCAGCGGGCGCGCACCCACCGCGCACACGTTCCGGTACGACTCCGCGAGCGCCTGCCGCGCTCCCTCATACGGATTGAGCTTGGTGTACCAGCCGTTCGCGTCCGTGGATAGGGCGATGCCACGCCCAGTGGTTTCGTCTACGCGAACCACTCCGGCATCATCAGGCTGCGAAAGTGCCGTATTCCCGCGCACGAACCGATCATACTGATCGGTGATCCACCCCTTGCTGGCCTGGTTCGGATCCAGAACAACCTTGCGGATCAGCTCGGTCAGTTCCTCCACAGACTTGGCGCTTTCCAGCTCGCTCGTCCCGTTTTCTACCAGTTCGTCCAGCCACTCTGGCCGAGCGAAGGGCCGATCATAAACCGGGCTGTCCACGGCAACAGTCGCGGGATCAACGTCTACGATGCGCTGACCGTGATGGTCAATCACGAGCCGGCCATCGCCAGTGACCTCGCCGATCACCGAGGTCTCCACATCCCACTTGCCCGTGATAGCCATGAACGCTTCCAGCTGAGCCGGAGTCACGATAGCCATCATCCGCTCTTGGGACTCTGACATAAGGATCTCACCGGCGGTAAGCGAGGGATCGCGCAGCAGCACATTTTCCAGATCCACACGCATGCCCGTTCCACCGTTCGCGGCAAGCTCGCTCGTGGCACACGAAATGCCCGCCGCACCCAGATCCTGGATTGCCTCCACAACACCAGCGTGGAACAGCTCCAAGCAGCATTCGATGAGCACCTTCTCCATGAAGGGGTCGCCCACCTGCACGGAGGGACGTTTGGCGGGCATGCCCTCTTCGAAGGTCTCGGAAGCAAGGATGGAGGCACCGCCGATTCCATCACCGCCGGTGCGCGCTCCGAACAACACCACGAGGTTGCCCACACCCTCGGCGTTAGCCAGATGAATATCCTCGTGGCGCATCACGCCGATGCACAGTGCATTGACCAGCGGATTGCCCTGATAGGACGGGTCAAACTCCGCCTCACCACCAATATTCGGTAGGCCGAGGCAGTTGCCGTAGCCGCCCACGCCAGCCACCACGCCGTGCACGACGCGCGCAGTATCCGCATGATCCACCGCGCCGAACCGCAGGCCGTCCATGACGGCTACCGGCCGTGCACCCATCGCGATGATGTCACGTACGATCCCGCCCACGCCCGTGGCCGCACCCTGATAGGGCTCCACGAAGCTGGGGTGGTTGTGCGATTCGACCTTGAACGTGACGGCCCAGCCGTCCCCAATGTCCACAACTCCGGCGTTCTGCCCCATACCCACCAGCAGGTGCTCACGCATCTGGTCGGTAGTCTTGGCCCCAAACTGCTCCTTCAGGTGCTTCTTCGAGGATTTGTAGGAGCAGTGTTCAGACCACATAACGGAGTACATCGCCAGCTCCGCGTTGGTGGGGCGGCGGCCCAGAAGCTCGCAGATCCGCTCGTATTCTTCGGGCTTGAGACCCAGTTCCGCAAACGGCATCTCCTGATCTGGCGTTGCGGCAGCATCCGTGATCGTATCGTAGAACTGTTCCATGAATACTCCCTTTACGCGGCTAGAGCGGATGTGAGCACGCTCGTGAAAAACTTGAGACCGTCGGTGCCCGCGCGAGGACCGGATGCCGATCGGACGCCGAATCCGGCTTCTACAGCATGCTCCGGGTGCGGCATGAGGCCAACCACGTTGCCGCGCGCGTTCGTGATTCCGGCAATGTTGTTCATCGAGCCGTTGGGGTTCAGTCCCGCGTAGCGGAAAACCACGTGCCCTTCGCCCTCCAGCTCCGCCACCGCTTCTTCACTGGCCTGAAAGTTGCCCTCCCCGTTTTTCAGGGGGATCGTGATGGTTTCGTTTTCGCTAAAGTTCCGCGTCCACGAGGTGGAGTTATTAACGACTGCGAGCTCCTGATCCCGGCAAATAAACCTCTGCTGCGAATTGCGAATCAGCGCGCCGGGCAGTAGATGAGACTCGCAAAGTACTTGGAAGCCGTTGCAGATGCCCAGCACGGGAAGCCCCTGATTCGCCGCGTTCACCACGGAATTCATCACGGGGGCCAGTGCGGCGATCGCGCCACAGCGTAGGTAATCGCCGTAGGAGAATCCGCCGGGCAGCACTACGGCATCCACGCCGCGAAGCTCATCCGAGGCGTGCCAAAGGGAGACGGGTTCGCCGCCCGCTAGGCGGATAGCGCGTGCGGCATCGTCATCGTCTAGCGTTCCCGGGAAGGTCACAACTCCGATCTTCACCGGCCAGCCTCCGCATCGTAGACAGCCACAACGTCCTCAATGATCGGGTTCGAGAGGACCGATTCAGCGGCTTTCGCAGCGTCTTCGAGCGCCTGCTCGCTCACGGGCCCGTCCACGGTCAGCTCGAATCGCTTCCCCTGACGAACGTCAGTGAACGTCTCGATTCCCTGACGCGGCAAGGCGCCGCGCACGGCCTTCCCCTGCGGATCAAGAATCTCTGGCTTTGGCATGACTTCTACAATGATGCGCCCCACTCGGGAACTCCTCATCTCGCTATTTGGGCGAAGATCGCCGCTAACATGTCCATTTTATGAAACATATGTGGTCTGAGACCACTCTGCTCGCCTTTTTCGAGTGCGAGGATGGCCACTGTTCGTCGTCGTCGTTAAAAAACTATTGCCAATGGCGCCCGGTCAAGGTCTCGTACGCTTCGATGTAGCGATCCCGAGTCTTGGCAACAACTTCCTCGGGCAGCTCAGGGGGCTGTTCACCTGAATTGCGGTCCCAACCAGAGGCCGGGGATGTGAGCCAATCGCGCACGAACTGCTTATCAAGCGAAGGCTGGACGCGGCCGGGTTCGTACTTTTCCATGGACCAGAAACGGGAGGAATCGGGGGTGAGTACCTCGTCCGCCAGAATAATATCCGGTTCGCCGGAATCGGTGGAGCGCCCGAACTCGAACTTCGTATCCGCGATGATGATGCCGCGTTCGGCGGCGATTTCGTGGGCGCGCGTGTAGAGCTGGATGGTCTGGAGGCGAAGCTTGCGGGCGTCCGATTCGCCGATCCGCTTGCTCATCTCCTCAAAGGTGATGTTCTCATCGTGTTCACCCAGCTGCGCCTTGGCCGCGGGCGTAAAGATCGGGGAATTGAGGCGGGAGGCCTCCGTGAGGCCGTCAGGCAGGGGAATACCGCAGACTTCGCCGGTGTCCTTGTATTCGGAAAGGCCCGAGCCGGAGAGGTAGCCGCGCGCCACACACTCTACCGGGAACATATTGAGAGTTTTAGTGATCATCCCGCGGCCAGCAACCTCTTCCGGGACGTCCGTGGAGATCAGATGGTTATAGGCAAGCTCCGAAAGCTGCTCGAACCACCACACGGAGAGCTGCGTGAGGATCTTGCCCTTGTCCGGAATCTGAGTAGGTAGCACGTAATCGTAGGCACTGATTCGATCGGAGGCCACCATAAGATAGGTGTCCGCACCTCGGTGGCTCGAGGCGTTGGCCGGAACGTAGACGTCACGCACCTTCCCTGAATACACGTGCGTCCACGAAGCGATCTGCCTAGTGCCTGTGTGCTCACTCATCGCTGTCACTTTCCCTTTCGGCGTTATGCGCCAATATCTGTTCGGTAGTGAGATCCTTCGAGGCCGATCTTTCCCATCGCCTCGTAAGCTTTAGTACGTGCCTCTTCTGGCTGATCCGCGTGCGCCACAACTGCTAAAACTCGCCCGCCGGCGGAAACGATACTGTCCCCATTGGCACCGCGCGCCCTCGTGCCGGCGTGGATGATGTCTATGCCGGGCAGTGCCGAGGCCGTGTCAAGGCCTGTGATGACATCCCCTGTGCGAATCTTGCCGGGGTACCCGTTAGCGGCCAGCACTACTGCAACGGCGGCGCCATCACTCCACCTCAGGGGCGATCCGGTGAGGCGGCCTTTCGCAGCACTGAGAAGAAGTCCGCCAAGAGGAGTCTTCAGGAGGGGCAGCACCACCTGCGTCTCGGGATCGCCGAATCGCACGTTGAATTCCACCACACGTAGGCCACGCGAAGTCAGCGCAAGGCCGCAGTAGAGCAGCCCAATGAAAGGAGTTCCGCGATGGGCCAACTCATCAACAACCGGCTGGGCAACTCTGGCAACAACGTCTTCCACCAGCCCGTCTGGCGCCCAAGGCAGCGGGGCGTAGGCGCCCATCCCTCCGGTATTGGGCCCCTGATGGCCATCGAATGCACGTTTAAAATCCTGAGCAGGGGCAAGTGGAACCACGTTTCGGCCGTCGCATACACAAAACAGTGAGATCTCGGGGCCGTCAAGGTATTCCTCGATCACCACGGCAGGTTGCCCCTTAGTGGAGCGATCGCCTTCCTCTTTGGCAAGGCAGGCCGCTGCGTGCGACACAGCCTCTTCGCGATCAGAGGTGACCACCACTCCCTTACCAGCGGCGAGGCCATCATCCTTGACTACATAGGGCGGGCCGAAAGTATCAAGTGCATCAGCCACGTGCTCCATCATGGTGCATACACGTGCCATAGCCGTGGGGACTTCAGCTACCGCCATAATCTCCTTGGCAAAAGCCTTCGATCCTTCAAGGCGGGCAGCTTCTTCACCAGGGCCAAACACCGGAATACCCGCGGCCCGCACCGCATCGGCCACGCCCGCAACCAGCGGAGCCTCAGGGCCGATCACCACAAGGTCTACGCCGCGCTCCTGAGCCAGTTCGGCGATCGCCTCTCCGTCCAGAATATCTATAGGCAGGTTCTCACCCAGCTGGGAGGTTCCCGGGTTTCCCGGTGCGATAAAAAGCTCAGTGAGGTTTGGATCGCGGTTCAGGGCAACTGCCAACGCGTGCTCGCGGCCGCCGGAACCAATCAGAAGGATCTTCACACCCCCAAGCCTATGCGAGGCCGCATTGTTCCATCACCTGTTTCAAGATTTGGATGCGAGTTGAGGCGGTTTGTCTTTTCATCTGAGAAGGGAGAAAGAGACGAAAAGGTGGCGGACCAACATGGAGCAGAGACTTGAGTGATAGTTATGCTATGAGGTACACACATTTCTTTTGGAGATAGTAACCGGCATATCTACAGATATTCAAGAGGGGGCTGTGCACACGCAACACCGGTAGGTCGGGTGAAACTCTCAGGATGCTGATTGTGGCACTCCGAGGGCGGGAAGGATAGAGCGTAGGCGTGCCGAGGACTAGGAAAGGTGATGTATTCACCGAAATAACATGCTAGGATGATTGGACTAGATCGGTTATCTGTCACAAGCGGAAGGCGATTACTCTCATGCGAACCACCATGAAGCGCATCTACCATTTCCTCGCGGCGCACCGCCGCTCAAATCCCCGTTCCCAATGGGAGCCGAGGATCATGCCCGTGTTCATGCACAGGCCCTCGCCCACACTCATTCGCTAGCTATATAGTTGCGCCATGGTACTTCATGGTGCAACTGGTCCCCTCGAACCACCCCAAGCCCAACTCTCCGATGTCACTTCGGTGCTGAAGAACATCGCTGAAGATCCCGGACGTGTGTTGGTCAAAGCCGAACTCTCTTACCCTGCCGTATGCATAGACGGGCGGCCATACCGCACCGAACCGGGACTTCTCCCCCAGTCCGCCGGCGGAACTCTGACCACATGGGCCGTAGACCTGCTGCTAACCAAGCAATTCCAGACTAGGAGCCTGATCGAGTGGCTCACGCACGCCTGCGAAGCGCTAGACCAATCTAATCTTCCCGTGTCCGGGCATCGCGCTGATAGCCACGGCGAAGGCGCTTCCGGATGCGGGGCCGCCGATAGCCTTGGGCCCGTGCTGGAGATGCTCGCCCGTAATCCGTCGGGCGTCAGGGGACTGCTCGAATATTGGGGTATCGATGCCGGCCTCGTTCCCGGCTCTGTCTTTGCCGAAGCCAGACGCCTCTCCACAGAGCTTCCCGCGGGTGCCGAACTCATCAACATCCTCGATATTCATGGGGACATCCCCACCGTAACGGGAGCCCACTGCGAGGTTGCCATCATCGCGAACACGCGCCAGGAACACGTAGTTGGGAGGGCAGCGCTCTCACGCGAGCTCGCCACGGTGCCGGGCGCCCAAGCCTTCTGCGTGGACCTATGGGCACTGCCCGCTATCGGGCACTTCCTTGCCCGAAAAGGCGCCGGGATTCTGACGTATGACAATGAGCAGATCACGGCTGTAGCTGCGGCCTTCAACGCGGCGGCCCTGCTGGTCCTATGTGGTCCCAGCGCCCCAGTTGTGGTGTTGTAAAGAACGCCAGCGTTCCAAATCTTGCGTCAATTCTTCGGATTACAGAACCCGAAAAGACCGAGATTGCGTCAAGACTCGGGTTAACGAGCCTGAAGAAGGACTACGAAAACTAGACGTGGGGCCCGGAAAACCGGACCCCACGTCTAGTTGCTAAGAATTACTCAGCTGTTGCGCAAACTACTTTGCCGCAGCGATGCGCTCACGGAACTTCTCGAGCTGCGCCGTGACCTCAGCTGGGAGCTTATCGCCGAACTGGGAGAAGTACTCCTCCGTGTCGTCCATCTCAGCTGCCCATGCATCGGGATCAACTTCGAAGAGCTGGTCCCAAGTAGCCTTGTCCACATCAATGCCGTCCAAGTTGAAGTCCTCGAACTTCGGGTAGCGGCCGGTGATGCCGTCCGTTGCCTCGACCTCACCAGCGGTGCGGCGGACTATCCAGTCCAGTACGCGGGAGTTGTCGCCGAATCCTGGCCAGATGATGTGGCCGTCATCGTCCTTGCGGAACCAGTTGACCTGGTATACCTTCGGGAACTTGTCGCCAAGCTTGTCCTGCATCTCCAGCCAGTGGCCCCAGTAGTCGGCCATGTTGTAACCGCAGAACGGGAGCATTGCGAATGGATCGTGACGCAGGGCGCCAGCCTTGACGTCCGTTGCTGCCGAGGTGGCCTCGGAAGCAACCGAAGCGCCGATGAACACGCCGTGTGCCGGCTCGTACTGCTCGGCAACCAGCGGAACGTTCGTTGCACGGCGTCCGCCGAACAGAATGGCGTCGATCGGAACGCCCTGAGGAGCTTCCCAATCCTCGCAGATGATCGGGCACTGCGAAGCCGGAACCGTGAAGCGGGAGTTGCCGTGCGCTGCAACCTTGCCCTCTGCTGCATCAGCAGGGGTGAAGTCATTGCCGTGCCAGTCGATGAGGTGATCGGGCATCGGGTCATCGATCCCCTCCCACCAGACATCGCCATCGTCGGTCAGAGCAACGTTGGTGAAGATGGAGTTGGCGCGAGCCGTCTCCATGGCCATCGGGTTGGTCTTGTAGGACGTACCCGGTGCCACGCCGAAGAAGCCGGCCTCGGGATTGATGGCGTAGAGGCGGCCATCGGGGCCTGGGCGCATCCAAGCGATATCGTCGCCAACGGTGGATACCTTGTAGCCGGGGATGGTGGGCTGGAGCATGGCCAGATTGGTTTTGCCACAAGCCGAGGGGAATGCCGCGGTCACGTGGTACTGCTTGCCGGACTTCTCATCGGTTAGGCGGAGGATGAGCATGTGCTCGGCCATCCAGCCATCGCGGCGAGCCATCGTGGAGGCGATACGCAGCGCGAAGCACTTCTTGCCAAGCAGGGCGTTGCCGCCGTAGCCGGAACCGTAGGAGAAGATCTCGTTGGTCTCGGGGAAGTGCGTGATGTACTTTTCATCGTTGCAGGGCCACAAAACATCTGGACGCTCGTTGCCTTCTGCATCGCGCAGCGGGTAGCCAACGGAGTGCAGGGCGGGAACCCACTGGGCGCCATTGGCGATCTCGTTGAGCGCAGCCTTGCCCATGCGGGTCATGATCTTCATGTTGAGCACAACGTAAGCGGAGTCAGTCAGCTCGATGCCCACCTGAGAGATCGGGCCGCCAACGGGGCCCATGGAGAATGGAACAACGTACATCGTGCGGCCGCGCATGGAGCCGTCGAATACGCCCTTGAGGGTAGCCTTCATCTCGGCCGGATCTGCCCAGTGGTTCGTGGGGCCGGCGTCCTCTTCCTTCTCGGAGCAGATGAACGTGCGGGACTCAACGCGAGCCACGTCGGACGGAAGCGAGCGAGCAAGGAAACTGTTCGGGCGCTTCTCAGGGTTCAGACGAGTGAAGGTGCCTGCTTCTACCATTTCATCGGAGAGGCGGGTCCATTCTTCTTCCGAGCCATCGGCCCAGTAGATCGACTCCGGCTTCGTGAGGTTAGCCTTCTCGGTAACCCACTCAATGAGCTTCTCGGGAGCTTCTGCCGGAGCACCGGCGCGAACTTCCTCGACGGAATATGTCTTGTCGGTCATCGCGTTTCCTTCCTTAGAGAGTGCGATGTGCAGTGCCGTGGTACTTCAAGCACCTCGGCGTGAACACGTTCAATTGTTCCCGACGAAAAGCTCGAAGATCACAGTATTTCGTCCTACTTCGGACCGTTTAGCCCCGGGGCCGCGTCTGCGGAGCCTCCGGAAACCCCGATATTACGCCATTTGCACGAATCTCACAGGGCTTTTCATAGATCTGCACATCTGACCAGTTCTTTACTGTGAGCGAAATAGGGGTTTCTGTACTTCGGGTACTCTCAATTTTTCTCTCACGCTTCTCACAAAGTGTGGCAATAGTGACAGGACTTACGTCCGTCAGTACTGTATAGACATGATCTCGAAACGAAGGAAGCTCATTCTGGCCGTTGTGCCCGCAGCGATGCTGCTCGGCGCGTGCCAGGTTGACACAACGATGAACGTGACAGAAGACGAGACGCTCACCGCAGTCATGAACATAACCGACGACGAGGGTCTGGCAGCGGGAATGACCTGCTCTGATGTGGAGGACAACCTCGGCGGGGAATTCCCCTACGCGGACGAATTCTCCGTGGAAGACGTAGGATCGGACCCACTTACCTGCCGTTTCACCGCAACGTTTGACCAGACCATGTACGACATGGCCGTTTCCAAGTCCGGCGATTCCTACACAGTGGATATCCCCGAAGACTTCTGGTCATCATTCAACGAATCGGCCCAGATCGAACAGTTCGGCACCATTGACTCCACTTTCACTATCGAGTTCCCCGGAGAGGTCACTGACGCCAGCAACGGCGGGCAGATCAGCGGCAATTCTGTGACATGGCAGGACTATGACACCTTGAGCCAGGGCATCTCTGCAACCGGGGGCGCTGGCGCAGGCGGTACCGTCACTACGGAACCGGCCCCCGCTCCATCAACCGAAGCGCCAACCGTAGCTCCAGGCCCGACGAGCGATGCCGTCCCGTCAGATGCAGACGAGGATTCGGGGGTACCCGTATGGGTCTGGATCCTGATCGGCGTAGGCGTTGTTGGAGTGATCGTGGCCGTAGTTATCGCTATGCGTTCGCGGGACAAGGGCGGAGCTGGCGAAGGTGATCCCCGCGTACCCGGCGGATACGTACCAGACGGTCGCACACCTTACGGTGCTCCAGCCAGCCCAGCGCAGGGTGGCGTACCTTATGCCCAACCCACGCAGTTCCAGCAGCCGGGGCAGCCGCCCCAGCAGTTCGGTCACCCCGAAGCCGGTGGACAGGAGCCGCTGCAATACGGTCAGTCCCCGCAGCAGGGCCAGCCGCCACAGCAGGGTGAAACCGATCAACAGGGCGATTCTGGCCAGTACCCGAATCCCCCACAATCCAATTAATTGCCTTTGCCCACCACAACAAGGACAGGAAACAAAATGACGTCAGTAAAATCCAGGCGGACGAGGGTGGTAGCAGCGCTTTTGCTCCCCGTTGCGCTCATGCTTTCGGCCTGTAAGTCCGACAATTCCATCGAGGTTACCGAATCCGGTGGCTTGAACATGACGATGGATATGGTCGACGACGAAGGGCTCATGTCCGGAGCCGGAATCACCTGCGACATGATGCAGCAGGAATTGGGCGATGAAACGGATGACATCATCCCTGGTGGCAGCTTCGAAATTGAAGATATCAGCGAGGGGTCTAACCTCGGTTGCCGGTTCATTATGTCCGCCCCTTATGCCGTGGACAATGAGGCACTCATCGACAATGGCGACTCCTACACTTTGGTCATGACTTCGGATGACATGGAGGACTTCACCGAGGAGGACATGTCCGAGATTGGCACGATGGACTTCACCTTCTCCGTCACGATGCCGGGTGACATCACCGATGCCACAGCGGGCGGTGACGTTAGCGGAAATACAGTCACTTACACCGATCTGCAGACAATGAGCTCTGGTATCGAAGTGACCGGATATAAGGCCGCGGGCAGCGGGGGAGGTACTGACCCGTCTCCGCAGCCAACCACACAGCCAACCGACGGCGCAACAGCAGACCCAGGCAGCGAGCAGACTGACACGGGAACTCAGGCAGCCGACGAAGATTCTGACGGCTTCCCCGTCTGGGCGATGATCCTGATTGGTGTGGGCGCGCTCCTTCTAATTGGCGTTATTGTCTACCTGTTGACGCGAGGTAAGAAGAATAAGGGCGGCGACGGCTACCCCGGCGGCTACGACCCCAATAACCCGTATGGCGGGCAGCCCGGCTATGGTCAGCCGCAAGGCTACGGACAGGGCCAGCAGTACGGCGGCCAGCCAACCCAACAGTACGGCGGCCAGCCAACCCAACAGTACGGTCAGCCCGGGCAGGGCCAGCAGTACGGTGGCCAGAACCCGACTCAACAGTTCGGCCAACAAGGCCAACAGTACGGTGGCCAGCCAACCCAACAGTACGGCCAGCCTGAACAAGGTCAAGACCCGACTCAACAGTTCGGTCAGCAGGGCCAGCAGGGCTGGACACCGCAAAACTAAGTGAAGTATAGAAACGAGGGGGAGCCGGCCGGCTCCCCCTCGTCGCGTTAACAGAACAATCTAGTCCAGAAGGTCATGACGAACGATCGTGGCTTCGCGCCCTGGGCCAACGCCAATCACGCTCATGCGGCAGCGTGACACCTCTTCGAGGTACAACACGTAGTCTTGGGCCGCTTGCGGCAGCTCCTCAAACGTGCGACAGCCAGAGATGTCCTCGCTCCAGCCGGGACGGTACTCGTAGATGGGCTTGGCCGCTGCGAAATCTGCGGCGAAGGCTGGCACCTCGTCAACTCGCTCGCCGTTTACCTCGTAGGCAACGCACACAGGGATTTCCTCAAGTCCACCCAGCACGTCCAGCTTGGTCAGGGCGATGTCCGTGAGGCCATTTACTCGTGACGAATAACGGACTACCGGGGAGTCATACCATCCACAGCGGCGCGGACGCCCGGTGGTCACGCCATACTCGTGGCCCTGCTCGCGAAGCCATTCGCCCGATTCATCCAGAAGCTCGGTGGGGAATGGACCTTCGCCCACGCGGGTCACATATGCCTTGGCAACGCCGATGACGCGCTGGATGTTGGTGGGGCCAACACCGGTTCCGGTGCAGGCACCGCCAGCGGTGGGGTTCGAGGAGGTGACGTAAGGATACGTACCGTGATCGATATCGAGCATCGTGGACTGGCCGCCTTCGAACACGATGGTTCTGCCAGCGTCTAGACCGTTGTTAAGCTCGAGAGTTGTGTCAATAACCATGGGGCGCACGCGCTCCGCGTAGGAGAGCAGCTCGTCGGCCACCTCCTCGGGGTCAAACGGATCAACGCCGTAAGCCTTGAAGAGGATATTCTTCTGGGAGAGCGAGCTTGCCACCTTGGCGCGCAGCTCCACCTCATTGAAGAGGTCCTGAATGCGCAAACCGGAGCGCGATACCTTATCGGAGTATGTGGGGCCGATGCCACGCCCGGTGGTTCCGATCTTCTTATCACCAAGAGTTGTCTCGGATAGCGAGTCCATCTTCCGGGTGTAAGACGTGATGATGTGGGCGTTTGCCGAAACCTTCAGACGGGAGGTGTCAACCCCGCGCGATGCCAGATCGTTAATCTCCTCGAAGAGGACCTTGAGATCTACAACTACACCATTACCGATAACTGGCGTACAGGCTGGGGATAGGATTCCACCCGGCAGTAGATGCAGCGCAAACTTCTCTCCATCAACCACAACGGTGTGGCCCGCATTGTTTCCACCGTTGTACTTCACAACATAGTCAGCGCGGGTACCGAGCTGATCGGTGGCCTTTCCTTTTCCTTCGTCTCCCCATTGGGCGCCAAGGACGATGACCGCAGGCATACTGCTCTCCTTCATTGCTTTCGCTTCGTAAAGAGGCCGTGCCGCTTTACCTCCTCAGCATACTGATGATGCGGGCCCACGTGGGGGCCAAACGTCAGGTGAGACGCATACCGCGTCCAGAGGGCCACATGCCGAGATCATACAGAGATCCACTGGGCGAGATCTGTGTGCACAATCGCACGCACTCTGCAACGCTAACGGCAAGCCAACTTCCCTAGGTGGCTACAAACAGTTCGACGGTCGGTTAGGCTATTCGTGCAAGTTCTTTCGCAAGGAGATACACTTATGACATCGGATCTGACCCAATCACTCGGCTCATTCGTTCGCTCTGCTTCAGGTAAAACAACTACCAGCTCCAGCAATGCCGAATTCTGGGCCGGTATGGCCAGCCAGATCGTTAACCAGATCGCTGACAGCTGGGAAACCACAACGGGCACATACCAGACTGGCCGCCAAGAGCACTACTTCTCTGCTGAGTTTCTCATGGGCCGCGCACTGCTCAACAACCTCTCGAACCTCGGCCTTCTTGAAGAGGCTCAGGCTGCGGTGGCCGCGGAGGGAGCTGATCTAGCAGATGTGCTGGAGGCTGAGCACGATGCTGCCCTCGGAAACGGTGGCCTCGGGCGCCTAGCCGCCTGCTTCCTCGATTCATGCGCAACGATGAATCTTCCCGTCACGGGGTATGGCATTCTCTATCGCTACGGTCTGTTCAAGCAGACCATCGATAGCGGCTTCCAGAATGAACACCCAGATCCGTGGATGGAGGAGGGCTACCCCTTCGTGATCCGTCGCGAAGAAGAGGCTCGCTACGTTCGGTTCGCGGACATGGATGTCCGCGCAATCCCCTATGACATGCCGATTACCGGCTACAACACGAAGAACGTCAACACGCTTCGCCTGTGGAAGTCCGAACCGATCGAAGAGTTTGATTACGATGCGTTCAACTCTCAGCGATTCACGGACGCCATCGTGGAGCGCGAGCGCGTAGCCGATCTCTGCCGCGTGCTCTACCCCAATGACACAACTTATGAGGGCAAGGTGCTGCGCGTTCGCCAGCAATACTTCTTCGTTTCAGCCTCCCTCCAAACCATGATCGATGTATACAAGCGCGAGCACGGCAATGATCTGCGTGATTTCGGCAAATACAACTCGGTCCAGCTCAATGACACGCACCCTGTGCTTGCCATCCCCGAGCTCATGCGTCTTCTCATGGACGATAACGGGCTGTCATGGGACGATGCATGGGCAGTTGTCCAGCAAACATTCGCCTACACGAACCACACGGTTCTGGCCGAAGCCCTTGAGACATGGGAAGTGTCCATCTTCAACAAGCTTTTCCCACGCATCCTCGCGATTGTTCAGGAGATTGACCGCCGCTTCCGCGAGGAGTTGGCCACGGCTGGCTGGCACCCCGGCAAGATCGAGTACATGGCGCCCGTCTCAGGCGGAAGCGTCCACATGGCTTGGATCGCCTGCTACGCGGCTTTCTCCATCAATGGCGTTGCTGCACTACACACGGAGATCATCAAGCGTGAAACGCTCCACGATTGGCACGACATCTGGCCCGAGAAGTTCAATAACAAGACCAATGGCGTCACTCAGCGCCGCTGGCTGAACTCCTGCAACATTCCGCTCGCTAATCTCTTGACCGAGGAACTCGGCTCCGATGCGTGGGTAACCGATCTTGCTCAGCTTGAGCAGCTGATTGACCGCGCCGATGATCCCGCGCTGCACCGCCGCCTCATTGAGATCAAACGGTCCAACAAGGAACGCTTCGCTTCTTGGGTTAAGGGACGCCAGGGCGTGGACATCCCGATCGATGCGATCTACGACGTTCAGATCAAGCGGCTGCACGAATACAAGCGCCAGCTCCTCAACGGAATGTACATCCTTGATTTGTATTACCGCTTGAAGGATGATCCGAGCTTGGACATTGCCCCCCGCGTGTTCATCTTTGGCGCGAAGGCAGCCCCGGGCTACAAGCGCGCGAAGGCTATCATTAAGCTCATTAACGAGATCGGGCGTGTTGTTAACAACGATCCCGATATGGCTGGCCGCCTCACTGTGCTCTGGGTAGAAAACTACAACGTCACGCCCGCCGAATACATCATTCCTGCGGCCGATGTTTCCGAACAGATTTCCACCGCCGGCAAAGAGGCTTCGGGCACCTCGAACATGAAATTCATGATGAACGGGGCACTCACGCTGGGTACGATGGACGGCGCGAACGTCGAGATCCACGAGGCTGTTGGGGATGATAACGCCTACATCTTTGGAGCCCGCGAGGAGGATCTACCCGAACTCCGCAAGCGTTATAACCCGCGCGAGGCCTACGAGACGGTTCCGGGCCTCAAGCGAGTTCTGGATTCCTTCGTGAACGGTGTTTTGGACGACGGCGGATCGGGAGACTTCTATGATCTCCTCACGTCGTTGCTGGACGGCTCCTCTTGGGAGGATGCTGACGTCTATTACCTGCTTGGCGATTTCGCCGATTACCGCGATGTTCGTGATCGTATGGCCGAAGACTACAAGGACCAAGACAAGTGGGCCAAGATGTGTTGGGTCAACATTGTAAAGTCCGGACGCTTTTCGTCTGACCGCACCATCAACGATTACGCCCAGCAGGTCTGGAAGATCGAGCCTGCGGCCATCTGAGCCTGAGACAATCACATACAGCGAGAGGGGCAGCTTCGGCTGTCCCTCTCGCTGTCTATCTGGCTCACCCACTTCGGCAAGTAGGTGCGGAAGTGCGAATCCGTCGTCGTTCTCAAAAATTGAGTCAGAATCCTAGGTGACATGGAATGGGTGTGGACGATCACGGTTTGCAACAGTTTGCACCGCATTGCGCAATGTGATTCAATCGGATTATGGGTTATAAGCCACTCACACACAGTGGCAACTACGTGTCCAAAGGAGGGCAATCATGCGCGGACTGAGGAAGATTGCTGCAATCGGTGCAGTATCAACTCTCGCACTCGGAGGGCTCGCTGCTTGCGGTAGCGACGATTCAGGAAGCGGCGATTCAAGCGAAGGGAGCGTCTACTACCTCAACTTCAAACCGGAGCAGGAGGAAGTATGGAAGGACGTTGCAGCCGCGTACAAGGAAGAGACCGGCGTTGACGTCAAGATCGTGACGGCCGCTTCGGGAACATACGAGCAGGTCTTAAAGACAGAACTGGCCAAGTCGGACGGTCCCACCCTGTTCAACATCAATGGACCAATTGGGTACCGGACCTGGCAGGACTACACGCTAGACCTAACGGATGAGGAGTTTACTCAGCATCTATCCGATCCCACGATGGCCGTAACCGGTGAAGATGACAAGATCTACGGCGTCCCATTTGCCACTGAAGGCTACGGCATCATCTACAACGATGCCATCATGCAGCAGTACTTTGAGATGGATGGCGCGAAGGCCTCCGCCATTGAGGAGATCAACAACTTCGATACGCTCAAGGCCGTCACAGATGATATGCAGGCCAAGAAGGACGAGCTAGGTCTTGACGGCGTGTTCGCCTCCACCTCACTGGCGCCAGGCGAGGAATGGCGATTCCAGACTCACCTAGCAAACTACCCCGTGTTCTATGAGTTCCGTGACGAAGGCGTGGATGACGCGTCCGAGCTCAAGGGCACTTACGGGGACAACTACCAGGACATCTTCGATCTTTACCTGACGAACTCCACGGTTGATCCGAACCTGACCAGCTCGGTCACTGTCACAGACTCGATGGCGGAGTTCGCCATGGGTAAGGCCGCCATGGTACAGAACGGCAACTGGGGCTGGAGCCAGATTTCCGAGGTAAGCGGGAACACCGTTGCCGAGGAAGACGTTCATTTCCTCCCAATCTACATGGGCGTTGATGGCGAAGAAGACGCAGGGATTGCCATCGGAACCGAGAACTTCCTTTCGGTGAATTCGCAGGCATCCGAGGCCGATCAACAGGCCTCAATCGATTTCGCTAACTGGCTCTTCACCTCTGAAGCCGGCACCAAGATGGCTTCTGAGGATCTGGGCTTCATTGCACCGTTCGATACGTTCACAGATCTTGCGCCCTCTGATCCATTGGGCAAGGAAGTTGTGGAGTACATGAACAACGATGATCTCTACACCGTGAACTGGGTCTTCACCGTTTTCCCGAGCCAAGACTTCAAGAATGGCCTTGGCGAGCACCTCGCTCAGTATGCGGCGGGCAACGTTGAGTGGTCAGACGTTATGACGTACATGACCGATCAGTGGAACGCCGAAAAGGCAGCTAACTAACAACGCAGTAGGGAGGGCTCCGGCTCTGGGGGCCGCAGCCCTCCCTCCCCGCAACCCGAGAGAACATCATGATCCAAGCTCTCAAGAAATATGGCCCGGTATTCACTGGACCCACGCTCATCGCGTTCATCATCGCATTCCTATTGCCATTCTTTGTGGGCCTGTATCTCTCGTTCACACAGTTCACCACGCTTACGAACTCCGAGTGGGTAGGTTTTGACAACTACAAGGCCGCATTCGACGATTCACAGGGATTCGGATCGGCCCTCCTCTTCACGGCGCTCGTGGCAATCGTTGCCATCGTCACCGTGAACATCGGAGCATTTTGCCTCGCCTACCTGCTCACCCAGAAGCTGCGTGGCACCAACTTCTTCCGCACAATCTTCTTCATGCCAAACCTCATCGGCGGCATCGTTTTGGGCTACACGTGGCAGGCCATGCTCAACGCGATACTCGCAAAATGGCAAACCACGATTGTGGCGGATTGGCATCTAGGCTTCATAGGCCTCGTGATGCTCATCAACTGGCAGCTGATGGGCTACATGATGATCATCTACATTGCCGGTTTGCAGAACGTTCCCCCGGAGCTGGTAGAAGCGGCCCAGATCGACGGCGCCTCGCGGTGGCAGGTTCTCCGTAACGTGACGCTGCCCATGGTGATGCCATCCATTACCATCTGCCTATTCCTCACCTTGGCGAACACGTTCAAGATGTATGACCAAAACTTGGCCCTCACGGCCGGTGCCCCGCTGGGAAACACCGAAATGGCAGCCCTAAATATCGTCAAGACTATGTATGACAAGGTATCGATGGAGGGGATCGCTCAGGCGAAAGCCGTGATCTTCTTCCTCCTTGTTTCCATTATCGCCTTTCTCCAACTTCGAGCAACGCGCTCAAGGGAGGTTGACCAGTGAGCATCCAAATTCCGGGTGGAGCAATCGAACCCACCTCCGATATTGATCCTCAAGCTAGTCCGCAGGTTCTGGATAAGCAGGAGATGCCAGCGATTGGTACACGCCCGAAGAAGGGCGCTGGGCGAACCGTCCTGACCGGCCTTCTCTCTATTTTCGCGATCATCTACATGATCCCTCTTGCCTTCATTCTGATTAACTCGTTCAAGGGCAAGTTCTTCATCTCGGATAGTCCATTCTCTATCCCGACCGGTGAAACGTTTGTGGGGTTGGAGAACTTCGAGACGGGCCTTGCCCTCTCAGGCTTTGCTCGCGCGATCGGCTGGTCACTCTTTATTACCGTGTTTTCGGTGATCGTGATCGTGTTCTTCTGCGCCATGACCGCCTACTACATCACGCGCGTCAAGACGTGGTGGACCAGCGCCCTGTACTACCTGTTCGCCTTCTCCATGGTGGCGCCCTTCCAGATGGTCATGTTCCCCACTGTGGGAATTGCGGACGCCCTCCATTTGGCGTCACCTTGGGGCATGATCGTCCTGTACCTCGGCTTCGGTTCTGGCCTCTCCGTGTTCCTGTACTCGGGATTCGTCAAGTCCATTCCGCTTGAAATCGAGGAGGCCGCCCTCATTGACGGTTGCTCCCCCATTCAGAACTATTTCCGCGTGGTACTCCCCCTGCTCAAGCCCATCGCGGTGACGGTGGCAATCCTCAACGCGATGTGGGTGTGGAACGATTACCTGCTCCCCAACCTTGTGATTGGCCAAGATGAGCGATACAAGACCATCCCGATCGTCATCCAGATGCTGGTGGGCTCCAACGGTAACCGCGACATGGGTGCCCAGATGGCCATGCTAGTTCTGGCGATTGTCCCGATCGTGGTGTTCTACCTGTTCTGCCAGAAGTACATCATTGAGGGAGTCGCAGCCGGAGCCGTGAAAGGCTAGCCCACATGGGTCCGCAATCATCTTTCTATCGCGGCCTCAGCTCGCTCACTGATGTGGTCCTGATTAACATCGTGACGCTGATCGGATGCCTACCTATCGTCACCGCCGGCGCCGCACTGACCGCGGCGAACCGCGTCATGAGCGAAATGGTACGGGACGCGGAGAGCTACGTGATTCGCACGTGGTGGCGGTCCTTCAAAACAAACCTCCGCCAGTCTCTCGTGTGGTGGGTCCCAGCGGCCCTCCTGCTGGCTGGGGCCTGGCTACAGAATTGGATGCTGGGCGGCACCACGAACGCCAGCACCGCAGGCGCACTCACGGCGCTCATTCTTGTGGCGATCTTAATCATCACCGCACTGCTGGTCTGGATTCTGCCGCTGACTGCTTTCTTCACGAATTCGGCACTCGGACACTTGGGAAACGCCGCCACGTTGAGCATGCGGTATCCGGGGCGCACGGTGCTCTGCCTCGTGGTGACCTTTGCTCCGGCCCTCATTTTCGTGGCGCTCCCGGGTGCCCGGACTGCGGCGGCGTGGTTCATGGTTGTCCTTGGCGTCGCGTTCGTTAACTACCTCAACGCCCTTATCCAGAAGCCCGTTATCAGCGGCCTTTTGCGAGCTTCTGCGAGTTCGTAGGCCCACCTTCGCGCGTTTGCGTCAATTCTCCAGTTGCAGTTTTTACGACGACGAAATCTCCCATCCCGCCCAGCCGTGCAGGCCTTGCACCAAAAAGATTGAGCGGGGGCCGGATACAATGCGTATCTGGCCCCCGCTCTTCATCCCGGGATCTGACGCAATCCCGGAGTCGTTTCCGGAGATTGCGCCAACTCTTTGGATTTCAGTTGTTGTTACTCGGCCAACCACACCGTGGTTTCACCCGGAACCTCACCCGGTTCGACTGGTTCTGAGCTCAGAACCATCGAATTCGTGTTGTAGGCAAACGGCTCGGTGCCGAAGTTCGTAACAATAGTCCACCCATTCGGGCGGCGGAAGGCCAACACGTCATCCCTGCCGGTCTCCACCCATTCGAGTTCTTCAGCTGTTTCGAGCCTGCCCCTCAGATGAAGCGCGTTGCGGTACATCGTCAGAGAGGAGTCCAGATCACCCTCCTCAGTTTCCACTGAGAACTTCGCGAACCAGTCGGGCTGGGGGAAGTGGGGCTGAGCTTCGTCGTCGGCCCCAAAACCCAGCGACGTACCGGAAGCCTTCCACGGAAGCGGGATGCGACAACCATCGCGGCCCGGCTCAAGGCCGTGCGTACGGAAGTACGTTGGATCTTGGCGATCCTCCGGGGTCAACTCGCTCACCTCGTGCAGGCCAAGCTCCTGACCCTGGAACAGGTAGGTAGAACCAGGAAGGCCAAGGATGAACATGGTGGCGGCCCTAGCGCGGCGGGACCCGCGCTCGCGATCCAACTCCGGCGCACCCTCCCCTCCGAACAGCCACTCCTGACCGTGCTTGATCAGAGGCTTGCCGTCGGGGCGGCGCTGGGCATCGGGTAGGCCGTACCGCGTGGGGTGGCGGACCACGTCATGGTTGGACAGAACCCACGTGCTGGAAGAGTCTGACACCTTGGACAGATCGAGGTTGTGCGTCACGATCCTGCGGAACTGGTCCGCCTCAAAATCGGCCTCAAGGAGATCGAAGTTAAAGGACTGGCCCAAGCTGGCCGGATTGGCATAGCGTGGAACGCGATCGGACTGCACCCAAGCTTCGGCCACAGCCATCTTAGGCGGATCGTATTCGTTGAACACCTTGCGCCATTCGGCGTAGACATCCTGAACATCGTCGCGGTCCCAGATCGGGTGAGTCCCGTCCTGAGGCAATGCGCCTAGCTCCTCCCAAGTGGGAAGCGGATCCATGGAGAGATCCTTCGTCAGCATATGTGCCACATCGATCCGGAAGCCATCAACTCCTCGATCTGACCAGAAGCGGATAGTCTTCAGGAAATCCTCGCGAACATCCGGGTTGGCCCAGTTCAGATCGGGTTGTTCCGGGGCGAAGTTGTGGAGGTACCACTGGCCATCCGGAACCTGAGTCCATGCCGTTCCGCCAAAGTTGGACACCCAATCAGTCGGAATCTTCTCGCTATCGCGGAAGATGTAGCGATCGCGCTCGGGGCTTCCGGGAGCGGCCTTGAGCGCGGCCTGGAACCACTCGTGGAGGTTAGAGGTGTGATTGGGGACGATATCCACGATCACCCGGATGCCCCGCTGGTGCAGGGCATCCAACATCGCATCAAAATCTTCCAGCGTCCCGAGCCGCGGATCCACGTTCCGGTAATCGGCTACGTCATATCCGCCGTCCGCAAGGGCCGAGGGATAGAACGGACTGAGCCACACGGCATCAATCCCAAGGTCCCGAAGGTAATCGGCCCGAGAGGTAATGCCGGGGATATCGCCTAGGCCATCCCCGTTCGCATCAGCGAAACTCCGGGGATAGATCTGATAGACGACGGCTTGACGCCACCAGTTTGCATCGGTGAGTGGAAGAACAGACAACGATGTGCCCCTTTCTTTGTGTTGGTTATCCCTTCACAGCGCCCTGTGTCACGGACTCCATCACCCAGCGCTGCGAGAACAGGTAGGCGACGATGGCCGGAGCCATAGCCATGAGATAGGAGGCAAAGGAAATATTGTAGTTGTTAGAGAACTGTGTTTGGAACTGATTCTGCCTAACGGGCAATGTTTGCAGGTCCGGGTCTGAAATCATCAGCGACGGCATCATGAAATCGTTCCAGGCGTACAGGAAGGCGAAGATCCCAACCGTTGCTGCCATCGGCATCAGGAGTGGGAAGATCAGCTTCCAGAACGTCTGCCACGTGGAGGCTCCATCGATTCGCGCCGCCTCCTCCAACTCCAGAGGGATCGAACGCAGGAAGGCCGTAAACAGCATCACCGAGAAAGCCATCTGGAACATGGTGGCAAGCCATATAACGCCCACAGGATTATCCAAGCTGAGCCGGCCAGTTAGCTGAATCTGCGGAAGAGCAACCACCGGGAACGGGATGAACATGACGGCCATGAGGTAGAAGAAGGTGTAACGGAAGAACCGACGATCCCAGTTCCGAATCACGGCGTAGGAGAGCATTGCGGACAGGAGAACTGTGAACAGTACCGTGCACGCTGTTACCACGAAGGAGATAGCCGCACCCTTGGGGAAATTGGTCAGGTTCCACGCCTCGACAAAGCCCTCCGTACTGAACGGATTAGGTAGCGAGAACGCATTACCATCAACCGCTTGCTTGGTTGTCTTGAACGCCATGGAGATCGTGACGTACAAGGGAATGAGGACCGCCAACGAGCACACGATCAAGGTGATAGTGGTAGGCCAACTCGACCGCTCTTTGGAGGCCTTGACCTTCTTGGGACTCTCCACGCGCTGGGTAGAAGTAGTTGGAGCAGACATCACAGTGAGTTCTTTCCACGATTGAGGGACAGCTGAAGCAAGGCGATGAGGATGGCAACAATAAAGAAGATGGTTGCATTCGCCATCTGGTAGGCATAATCGCCGCCAAAGAAGCCCTGGATAATAGACATTGCAACAGACCGTGTTGATGTCCCCGGCCCACCGTTGGTCAAACCAACGATGATGTCATACGCATTAATAAAGTTCTTAAATCCGAGCACGATGTTGATCACCACGTACCCGAACACCAGTGGAACGGTGATCCGGGTGAGCTGCTGGAACTTGCTCGCGCCATCAATGTCCGCCGCCTCGTACACGTCACCGGGAATTGAGAGGATACCGGCGATGTAAATGAGCAGCGTACTGGGGATCGCCTGCCAAGCGGTCACAATCACGATGGCTACCCATGCGAGATCAGGATTACCTAAGATGCTTTCCGATAGCCAGTCAATGCCTAGCGCTGAACCAAGGGATGGCACTGAGTTGGAGAACAGAAAGCT
>OMJG01000496.1_pt1 | contig 29037 bp, 27 predicted proteins | sample 1646431 | NCBI WGS metagenome assembly OMJG01 (sample SAMN03771674, study PRJEB25209) | food metagenome | isolation source: Cotija cheese | place: Mexico:Jalisco,Michoacan | collected 2011-12-12
AGCAGTCGAATTCTTGCCCGACACACCGACAGACACACTTTTCTTTACTTAACCCCCTTTTTCAATCACAACTAGTTCCGAAAAGTGACCATGACCTGAACTTTTACCCATATAATGTTGGCATGGAAATCGTTATAGTGAAGTCGGTCAGCGGGTATGGCTACCTTTGCCCGAATTGTGGAGCAACCGTCAAGTACATCCAAGGACGGAAGCGGCTTTCGCTCCATAATCTTCCCAGCCATCCGGGTAAAAAGTGCCCCGCGACGAAGATGACCGCCGAGCTTCAACTAGATCCCAATGCTTCAATAACAGAGTTTCCAAACCTTCTAGAGCGTCCTCTGGTTAAAGAACAACCAAAGCAAGCAAAGAAGCAACGACGCCGGAGAACCGTAGAAGGCAGGGATCCCCGGAGGCGTCGCACGCATTGGAGAGACGAATACGCCATTAAAGGCGAGGACTCTTGGGGAATTGACGACCTTGGCGAAGAAGGCGGCGAAATATCCGTCCGGGCACGTTCTGGAGGCAAAGTAGAAAGTCGCCGAACCAAGTACTAATCCAAAACAACGTGGCGAAACTATACCGGTTTCGGTAGAGTTCCGCCACGCTTTTAGAACTTACTGAGCAGAGTTGCCCGCTTGCTCGTTCTCGTTCCACACGGCCTCAAGCGCTTGCTTGAAGACTTCTTGTGGCTGTGCGCCGGAGACAGCGTACTTGTTGTTAAACACGAAGAATGGAACGCCCTGGACGCCAATCTGCTGAGCACGGTTGATGTCAGCCTGGACTGCATGATCGAGTTCCTCGTTGTCCATGTTGGCTAGGGCTTCGTCGCGGTTGAGGCCGGCATCGACAGCCAAGTCGGCGAGAACCTCGCGGTCTTCGACGTTCTTGCCGTCGGTGAAATATGCCTTGAACAGGTTCTGAATGACCTCGTGCTGCACGCCGTTCTTTTCAGCAAAGTGCGAAAGGCGGTGTGCGCGGCGGGAGTTGACCATCAGAGCGGTATCGAAGTTGTAATCCAATCCAACCTCGGCGCCACGTGCCGCAACGCCGGCGTTCATCTGCTCGAACTGTTCAACCGGAATGCCCTTTTGCTTCGCCACTGCCTCAGCAGATGGCAATGGCTGACCTTCTGGATAATCCGGCATCAGCTGGTAGCTGTGGTAGGTAATCTCCACGTCATCACGATGCGCAAAGTCCCCAAGCGCTAGCTCCAAATGCTTGTCACCCATCCAGCAAAATGGGCACATCACATCCGACCACACGTCGACGGTAATTGGGCTATTAGTTGTTTCTGCCTGGCTCATGAACAGTTTCCTTCCACATCGCACACGCCCACGTTCTCTTCGCCGAATGGCTGAAGAAACGTAAAAGGCTTGGGCGACTCGCTTGTTGCTGCGTCGCTCGTACCGTTGCTAATGACGTCGTTATTTACGTTATTTACGTTGTCTGTTTGATCCATTGTTTTCCACCTTATGAAGAATGGTTCACCATCTTCCAACGCCGGCGAATATGCTTATGTTCCAAAAAGTGAAAAGTATTTGGCACGCCGCTCCCCTTTCACATGACGTGCAGTTGGGGTAAGTTCTGTAACGGAAGTTACTGAAGTTAAGTCAGTAAATTAATGGTGGTTTGTTAGGAGTTCACTCGTGTCAGGACATGAAGCATCGAAAGGCGCTGCGCACTATTCGCGCCGCAACATTATGAAAGCCGGTGCCTTTGCCGCTGCTGCCGGCACTCTTGCCGTGGGCATGGGCACCTTTACCGCCTCCCGCGCCTCAGCACTGGGACCGATTCTGGGAACCGTTGTTGATTACTCTGCCGGCGTTCCCAGCGCTTCTGCCATGAAGGCTGCTGGACACCTCGGCACAGTGCGCTACGTCTCCCAAAAGCGACCTGATGCCCAGTGGATGGCCGGCAAGCCAGTCACGCTCAAAGAGACCCAGGCGATGTCCGCCCAGGGGCTAGCCACCGCTTCTGTCTACCAATTCGGCCGCGCCGAAACCGCGGACTGGAAGCAAGGTGCTGCCGGCGCTGCAGTGCACGCACCCCAAGCCATTGCCATCCACCGCGCGGCTGGTGGCCCAACCGGGCGCCCCATCTACGTCGCCATCGATGATAACCCCTCCCGCCAGCAATACGACACCCTCATCAAGCCTTATCTCTTGGCACTCCAGACCGCCCTGCGTGCTGCGGGCTACAGCACCGGCGTATATGGCAACTACAACGTCATTGACTGGGCCATCAAAGACGGCATCGGTTCCTTCTATTGGATGCACGACTGGGGTTCCGGCGGACGCATCCACCCTCGCACGACCATCCACCAGCTGCCGCAAAGCAAGCAGCGCACCATCGACGGTGTCGTCGTTGACATCAACAATGTCTATGCCCAGGACTGGGGCCAGTGGAAGCCCGGTCAATCCGGCGGCACGATTCCTGGCGGCAACTCCCGCAACGCTGGAAATAACGCCGGCGCTGACCTCTTGAACGGCCTGAGCTCCGCCGTGCCAGGCATGGAAATTGGCGGTTCCTCTGTAACCTCCGAGCAGATCAGCCAAGCAACACAGATTGCTCAGCAGCTTGGTGGAATCATCGGCCGTTAATCGGTAATAACCGTCTCAGTCGGCACGGCGCTAGTTTCTGCGGCTTCGCGGGAATCTAGGAACCACGTGGTGGCTTCTTTCAGCTTCGTGCCGGAGACTTGGTTCCGCACCAGTCTGGTGAGGTCTCGTGCCGAGCCGTTCACCGACGCAGCCACAATAAAGTTCTCCCCGAATGACACCGATGAGTGCACCTGGCGGTTATTCGACCAGCCCCATTTCGTGCCAATCACGTTGCTCATCACGGCGGTGCCGAAGTCTTGTTCATAGCCATCAGCGGCGATCTCATCGGGTTGTGACATCGCCACGAGTATCGGATGGGTTGAATCTTCGTCTTTGAGAGCGGCTACGAACTTCACCACGTCGTAGGTGGACGTAAGTGAATTACCCCAGTAGTTGCCGGACTCCGTGGCGTATAGGCCGTATTTATCGGCGACCTCATCAATCGACTCAGGGTATTCCGCAAAGAGGTCTTCCGCGACGTCATCATCGGAAGTAGAAATCATGCGCAGCGCTTCGTACTTCTCCTCATTGTTTCCCTCATCGAGGACATAGTCCGCAATATAGAGCTTTGACAAACTCAGCGCGGGCCGCGCAAACTTCTCATTCGAGGTACCAAGATGCATGCCGTCGCTGAGACGAATATAGGTCAGCTGCGAACGTGCTTGATCAATGACAACCTCATCGGGCTCATTCGCGGCGACCCTCAACCGCTCTAATACAGACTTTGAGAGTGAATCTGAAGTAGCCGCAGCCTCCTGGTCCCCTCGCGTGCCTTGGACGCCCTCAGGAGCGCTTGCTGCGGTAGATTCGCCAGCGCTCGGAGCCGTTGCTCGGGCAGCGATCCATGTTCCCACCATTGCGATAGCAATGACCATCAAAACAGCTACGAATTTCAGCCAGCCGTTGGTGGCGCGAGGAGCATTAGATTTGCACACAGCTTAGATAATACAAAGACACCGTATGCATTGCGCATACGGTGTCTTGTTGCTTTCAGCTTCTACAGAACTTCTGGGCCCTGTAAGAGACTGCTGGAGAGCTTGTGGTGATTAGTGGTCGACGGCAGCCTCAACACCAACACCAGTCAAAGAACGAACTTCCATCTCAGCAGCCAGTGCCTCGAGGTTATCTGGCTTACCAATCAAGGTGCCGATGTAGCCACACAGGAAGCCCATTGGGATGGAAACCAGACCTGGAGAGGTCAGAGGGAAGATGGACCAGTCAGCGTTCGGGAACATCGCGGAAGGTGCACCGGAGACTGCTGGAGACAGGAAGATGAGCAACAGACAGGAAATCAGACCACCGTAGATGGAAGCGACAGCACCAGTGGTATTGAATCGACGCCAGTACAGGGAGTACAGGATGGTTGGCAGGTTTGCAGAAGCTGCAATTGCGAATGCCAGGGACACCAGGAACGCCACGTTCTGAGTCATCGCGAGGATGCCAAGGATAATCGATGCGATACCCAGGACAACAACGGTGATGTGAGAAACTCGAACCTGCTCTTCTTCAGAAGCGGTACCGTCACGCAGAACAGCGTCGTAGATGTCGTGTGCAATGGAAGCGGAAGCGGTAATTGCCAGACCAGCCACAACAGCCAGAACGGTTGCGAATGCAACAGCGGAAATAATCGCCATGAAGACGGTGCCGCCAACTTCCAGTGCAAGCAGCGGCGCTGCAGCGTTTGCGCCACCAGGTGCTGCCAGGATGCGGTCCGGACCTACCAGTGCTGCTGCGCCGAAGCCCAGAACCAGGGTGATCAGGTAGAACAGGCCAATGATGCAGATTGCCCAGGTAACGGAGCGACGTGCTTCAGTAGCGGTAGGAACGGTGTAGAAACGCATCAGAACGTGTGGCAGACCAGCGGTACCAAGAACCAGGGACAGACCCAGGGAGACGAAGTCAATCTTGGAAGTGGTGGTTGCACCGTACTTAAGACCTGGCTCCATGATGCGGGCTGCCTCGTAGCCGCGGTCAGCCGCAGCCTGTGAATCAGCGTGGGTAGCAATAGCCTGGTCGAACAGGGCGACAAAGCCACCCTTGATTGCGACGAAGACCAAGATACCCATGACGACAACACCGGAAACCAGCAGAACAGCCTTAATCATCTGCACGTAGGTGGTACCCTTCATGCCGCCGATCAGGACGTAGACAATCATGACAACGCCGACGACGCCGACGACAACTGCCTGCCATACGAACTCGTGGATATCCAGAAGAACGGAAACCAGGGAGCCTGCACCTGCCATCTGAGCAATCAGGTAGAACAGGGAAACGAACATGGTTGCCAGAGCAGCAGCCACACGGACTGGCTTTTGGCGGAGACGGAAGGACAAAACGTCCGCCATGGTGAAGCGGCCAACGTTACGCAGTGGCTCTGCAACGAGCATCAGAGCAACAAGCCAAGCAACGAAGAAGCCAACGGAGTAAAGGAATCCGTCGTAGCCGTTTAGGGCAACCGCGCCAACAATACCCAAGAAGGATGCTGCGGAGAGGTAGTCACCAGAAATTGCAAGACCGTTCTGGCGACCAGAGAAGGTACCGCCACCGGTGTAGAAGTCAGATGCTTCCTTGGTGGACTTGCCAGCACGCAGAACCAATGCCATGGTCACGATCAGGAAGACCAGGAAGACCGAGATGTTTAGAATCGGGTTACCGGTTGAGTACTCAGCCTCTTGGGCAAGAATAATTGGGTTCATTGTTCTTAACCCTCCATTTCTTCACGGATTGCAGCCGCTTGAGGCTCAATATTCTTATTGGCGTACTGGACGTACAGCCAGGTAATCAGGAATGTGGAAACGAACTGCAACAGGCCAAAGACTAGGCCCACGTTGAATCCGCCACCAATTTCAATCGACATAAAGTCATGTGCAAAAACTGCGGTTACCACATAAAGCAAGTACCAGACCATGAAGGCCACGGTCATTGGGAAAGTAAACTTACGGTATGTACTCCGCAGCTTTTGAAACTGCGGACTCTTTTGCATAGCAATGAACTCATCTGCCGATGGCTCACGACGCTTGCGCGGAGAGGCTGTAGCACCAGTCATTGGTTTCTCCTTGAACTTTCAACTAGTCATATCTAGTCAACGACTAGATAAGCTTTCTTTTTTAGTCGGACTTGTGCCGAACCCCAGTGCCAGGGATCACATTCCGGCCTGTTAAGTAAGTTACCGAACAAGGCCTGTTAGGATGAAGACAAAGTGAGTAAAACTATTCTTAGCAGAAACTTGCACCCCCGAAAATCGTTCTGACCGGCACTTGTTACAACTAGCAAATCACCCCCGAAATTGGCGATTCGTCACTTTGCCAACTTTGTTAAGGCACGTTTTGCAGTGAATCTGGCCACAAGTTAAGACGTTTTCGAACAGTTTTTAGGCCACCGTCGATGATTTTGACATATTCCTCCAATGGTTTTGCTAGGAGAAAATTTGCACCCTTCACGTTGTTCCCACAGCATGAGAAATCCTCTGCAGTACTGAAGCTCTGCAGAGGATTTCTGTGAAGTTATTAGCAGCGGGATGTCTTAAGCATCATCGCCTGGCCAGACTCTTGGGTCATTGCCAGAACGTCCCTCAGGGTTGTTAAGAGAGTCCATGATTTCCATCTGGGAACGTGAGAGCTCAAAATCCTTAGCACCCAGGTTCTCAATCAGACGCTCACGGCGGGAAGACTTGGGAATGATCACGATGTCTTTCTGCATCAGGTAGCGCAATGCCACCTGCCCGGCAGAACGCTCAAGCTGCGCGGCGATCGCCTTGATGTCCGGGTTGTTCAGAATCTTGCCGCGCGCAAGCGGTGACCATGCCTGGGTGATGATTCCATGCTGCTTATGGAAATCCAGCAGCTCTGGCTGGCGGAAGGTTGGGTTGAGCTCAATCTGATTAACAACAGGAACGATGCCTGTTTCCTTCATTAGCTCTTCAAGGACTTCTTCATAGAAGTTGGCGACGCCAATGCTGGCGATCTGTCCCATTCCCTGTAGACGAGCCATCTCTTCGAAGGTCTCGATGTATTTTCCGCCTTGTGGCCATGGCCAGTGCACCATGTAAAGATCCAAGTAGTCCAAGCCGAGCTGATCCAGCGAAGTCTGGAACGCCTCGCGTACCTTGTCAGCCCCGTGGTGATCATGCCAGACCTTGCTGGTAACAAAGAGCTCATCGCGGGTAACATCACCGGAAGCAATAGCGTCATTGAGTGCTTTACCCAATGCTTCCTCATTCTTGTACAGGGTTGCCGTATCGAAATGGCGGTAGCCCAACTCAATCGCTTCACGCACTACCGAGATGCACTCTTCATCACGAAGTTTGTACGTGCCGAGGCCGATCTGCGGAATCTCACGCTCATCATTAAGAGTCAACGAAGGAACTGGAACACTGTTTTTTGAAGTCATGGTTCTATTGTGCCCCGAAGTGACTCTGTTGTGTGCCAAATCCAGCTATTAAGGTGACCACTTCCAAAATCGAGACTTCTCACAGGCATGAAAAATCCCTGTTACCACAAAGGGATGCGAAACAGGGATTAAGAGGAACTCAAATCAGAGCGGCAGTGAATTAGCCTGCATTGATGAGGTCGATAACGAAGACCAAGGTGCGGCCGGACAGTGGGTGCCCGCCACCTGCTGGGCCGTATGCCAGCTCTGGTGGGATGGTCAGCTGACGGCGACCACCAACACGCATCCCTGGGATGCCTTCCTGCCAACCTGAAATCAGGCCGGTCAGAGGGAATTCGATGGACTGGCCACGGTCCCAAGAGGAGTCAAACTCCTGGTTGGATTCGTACTCGACGCCAACGTAGTGAACTTCAACTACTCCGCCAGCCTGTGCCTCAGCGCCGTCACCAACGATAATGTCTTCAATGACCAGTTCTGCTGGTGCTGGTCCGGTTGAAGCTTCAATGATTGGCTTATCCATAAAGTAAACATCTCCTTGACGTTGTGTCTAATTGCGCCTGTTGCTTAAACATGACGTATTCGGGCTTTCCGAACTTAGACAGGCAACAACTTCATCCATTGCATTTGTGCCGATTGTCATGGGGACATCTTCAACAGCACGATTTTTCCTAGCTTGAGGGCGAGGATTCAAGTGCGCAATGTTGAAGGCATCAATGGATTAAGTTGTCGGCATAACACTCGCCCCGAAATTGAAAAAGTCGAATCAAGCTCCTCCAATTATAAGGGAGGAAGCTGATTCGACTTAATTATCGAGGGCAAATGCCCGAATGGTAATGCAAATGTTATGAAAATTAGCGCACGACCGTAAGGCAGTTAATACCGCGAAGCGTTTAGCGCTCGGTGCGAGGAACGAATGCGCGAGGAGCTTCACCGGTGTAGATCTGGCGAGGACGGTTGATCTTGGTGTTCAGCGCCAGCTGCTCACGGTACTGTGCAATCCAGCCTGGGAGACGGCCGATTGCGAACAGTGCGGTGAAGAATTCGGTTGGGAAGCCCATTGCGCGGTAGATCAGGCCGGTGTAGAAGTCTACGTTCGGGTAGAGCTTGCGGGATACGAAGTAATCATCACCCAATGCAATCTCTTCCAGCTTCATAGCCAGATCCAGCAGCTCGTCGCCGCCAAGGTGCTCAAGAACCTCGTGTGCGATGTCCTTGACGATAGCCGCACGTGGGTCGTAGTTCTTGTAGACGCGGTGACCGAAGCCCATCAGGCGAACGCCCTTTTCCTTGTTCTTCACGCGATTCATGAAGTCGGTTGCGTCGCCACCGTGGTTGTTCTTGATGTCTTCCAGCATCTCCAGAACTGCGGAGTTAGCGCCACCGTGCAGTGGGCCGGACAGTGCATTGATGCCGCCTGCAATGGAGACGAACATGTTTGCCTGTGCAGAACCGATCATGCGAACGGTAGATGCGGAACAGTTCTGCTCGTGGTCGGCGTGCAGGATAAACAGCTTGTCCAGAGCCTTAGAAACGATTGGGTCTACCTCATATGGCTCGGTTGGGTAACCGAACATCATGCGCAGGAAGTTCTCACGCGCGTTCAGGGAGTTATCTGGGTACATGTAAGGCTTGCCCTGAGACGCACGGAATGCGTAAGCAGCCAACATTGGAACCTTAGCTAGGAGGCGAACAGTTGCCTTATCTAGCTGCTCCTCATCCAGAGGATCGAGCTGATCCTGATAATAGGTGGAGAGAATGTTCACGGAAGAAGCGAGCACAGCCATTGGGTGTGCGTCACGTGGGAAGATGTTGAACTGAGCCTTGAAGTCCTCATCCAACAGAGTGTGGTGACGGATGTCGTTGCTGAACTTGTTCAGCTGCTCTTCGGTCGGCAGTTCGCCCTTGATGAGCAGGTAAGAAACCTCGTTGAAGGTTGCGTTCTGCGCGAGGTCTGCGATGTCATAACCGCGGTGGCGAAGGATGCCCTCTTCGCCATTGATGAAAGTAATCTTGGACTCGGTGGAGCCGGTAGCGGTGTAACCAGGGTCAAAGGTAACCAGTCCGGTTTCATTGCGCAGCTTGGAGATATCAAAACCATTGTCGCCCTCAGTCGAGGTCTTGATGCCCATTTCGTACTCGCCACCCGGGTAGGAAAGCTTTACCTTGTTATCTTCGGAAGCCACGTAGGTGTCCTTTCACTTTATTGTTAAGCGTTTCGCCGTTTATAACACTAGGCACGTCATAACACTTGCACTGCGTTTCACTAGTATTTCTTTACCTATTCTAGCAAGATTTGCGAATTTTCCCTTGCTAGCAGAACGATCGTCCGATTAGCCTGCGCCGTTTGTGTTACGCCTAACCCCATTTGTGGTAGGGGATACGTCACCCACCAAGGTATTTTTCGCTAGTTTTAATACATTTTATTTCATTTGCGGATTGCTTCACTTGTGGAAGCCTGCATGATTTAGACCACTTTTGGTGTCACATAATATTCCAAACCCCGTATACTCCTACCATGACTAACCCGGATTACAAGCTCTCCCCTGATCTCATTCCTTCCGATGGACGCTTTGGCTGTGGCCCTTCCAAGGTCCGCCAAGCTCAAATTGATGCCGTGGTCAACGGCGCACAGGACGTCATCGGCACTTCCCACCGCCAGGCAGCAGTCAAGAACGTTGTTGGTGAGGTCCGTGACGGATTGTCTGAGCTGTTTTCCCTGCCAGAGGGCTACGAAATTGTTCTGTCCCTCGGCGGCGCGACCGCGTTCTGGGATGCCGCGACCTTCGGCCTCATCAACAAAAAGTCCGCTCACTTGAGCTTCGGTGAGTTCTCCTCGAAGTTCGCAAAGGCTTCCAAGCAGGCCCCTTGGTTGGATGAGCCTCAGATCGTAGAAGGTCCAGCAGGCACGTCCCCATCACCAGCTGAATTGGCTGGCACCGACGCAGACGTTGTCGCTTGGGCACACAATGAAACCTCCACGGGCGCGATGGTTCCTGTCGCCCGTCCAGAGGGCCTCAGTCCTGACCAGCTGGTAGTTGTGGATGCAACCTCCGGCGCAGGTGGTTTGCCAGTGGATATCTCCCAGGTAGATGCTTATTACTTCTCCCCACAGAAGTCTTTCGCATCCGATGGTGGCCTGTGGCTGGCTGCAATGTCCCCTGCTGCCATCGAGCGCATCGCGTCCGTCAAGGATTCCGGCCGTTTCATTCCTGCCTTCTTGGATCTGCAGACCGCGGTGGACAACTCCCGCAAGAACCAGACCTATAACACCCCAGCTGTTGCCACCCTGCTCATGCTGGCGGACCAGGTCAAGTGGATGAACAACAATGGCGGCTTGGCTGGCATGGTTGAGCGCACCGCCCAGTCTTCCTCCACCTTGTACAACTGGGCTGATGCACGCGAGGAGACCACTCCTTATGTCGCTGATGCAGATTCCCGTTCCCTGGTTGTGGGCACCATCGACTTCGATGACTCCATCGACGCTGCAGTAATCGCGAAGGTTCTGCGCCAAAACGGCATCTTGGATGTTGAGCCTTACCGCAAGCTGGGCCGCAACCAGCTGCGTATCGGCATGTTCCCTGCCATCGATCCAGCAGATATTGAGATTCTGACCCGTGCTATCGATTCCATTCTGGAAGCTGGAGTTGCTACTAAGTAGTCACATGAGTAACAACTTGTAGTTCTATCTCTACACACGCACCAAAATGCGCCGTCGCTGCCAAGCTTCGGCGCATTCCTGCGTTAAGGTGGTGGTTATCTGCTTCACAGTGGATGTGTTCTGATGTCCCCGCAAGCTTGAAGGAGCGCGAAGACCATGCGTGAGTTGTTCGTCAACTACAGCGACTCCACGAAGACCTCCTTGGTTCTGGAAACCGAGGAAGGCGACGAGTTCTTCGTCGCTGTCACTGAGGAATTGCAATCCCTTTTGGATGATTCCTCTGATTCTGGATCGCACAATGGACTGTCCTCTATTTCTCACTTGGCACCCGCCGCTGCCAGCGAGGATCCCGATGGTGATGACGCCGAGGATGCGGAGGCAGACTTCGTAGCGAGCGAAGAGGAAGCGACCGCCTCTAATGTCTCTGAGCTTGCAGCTGAAGAAGGCTCCACCGAGGACGAGGTTGAGCAGACGGATAAGGCTGATGCACCGAGCGCAGCCTCAGCGCCGGTTCATCATGGTCCGCGAATGGTTAGCCATGTTTCCTCTGAGCAGGGTTCCCGTCCATATTCCGATGCCATGACTATGCGCCCTGCAGAGATTCAGGCACGCGTGCGTGCTGGTGCTTCTGCTGCAGAGCTTGCCGATGAAATGGGCATCGCCGAATCTCGGGTTGAGCCTTTCGCATACCCAGTCATGCTGGAACGCAACAACATTGCGGAACAAGCAAAGCAGGCGCACCCAGTCCGTGAAGACGGCCCAGCGAAACTGACACTGTGGGAAATCTTGGCTACATCCTTCGCTGCCCGTGGCCATTCACTCTCGGATGCTGAGTGGACCGCCTACCGCGAGCAGTCCCAGCCGTGGGTCATCAAGGTCAGTTGGAAGGCTGGCTTGTCTGAGAATGAAGCACTATGGACCTTCAAGCCGTCCATGTCGTCTCCTTCCACCGCTGAAGCCCGCAACTCCGTTGCAGCGGATCTCACCGATCCAGATTTCGTGCAGCCAGTTCGTACGCTGACATCCATCGGCCGTGGTTCCCGTTATGACGAGGCCATCGATGGCCCGGCATCTGTGGATGGCCGTCCACGTTTGGCCCCAGTCGGCGAAGAGTATGACGACGCTGAACTGCACGAGCGTGACGATGACACCCCTGGCGTCTATGACCAGGAAGCTGATACCTCTGACCTTGATCCTGAAGATTTAGAGGGCACGTTAGCTGAAGATGCACCTGCTGCTGGCAACGGTGCGGACCACGGTGAGGAATCGGCGGAGTCCGATGCGGATGAATTCTTGCAGCATCCAGATCCGGAAAAGCAGCCGACGAAGCGCCGCCGTAAGGCAGTAACCCCGCATTGGGAAGATGTCCTTCTCGGGGTACGCGCTAATACAAAGCGTCCACGCAGCTAATCCTCCCCTTTTCTAGTTCAGGGTGATTAGCTACGCAATTGAAGAGAACTCATAGCTTTTAACTGATTTAAAGGAGACTACGGTGGCTCTGAACCGCGCGGTGTTGACCATTTGGTACGTCAACTGTAACAACCCTGCCGCTGTCCTAGAGACCGAACCTAAAGCGGACCGCGGATATGGCCGCAAGTACTTGGCGCAGCTCAATCCTCTGTTTCCGGTAACTCCCATTGGTCAGTTTCCACTCAACCGATCGGCGCAGGCCGATGATCATGAGTTCTACATCGGCGGCTACCCAGGTGTCACCGTGGTGCAAACCGTAATCCACGCTGATAAGGATTCCCCGTTGCGCTTGAGTGAGCTCAACCCGAAATTGCGCCAGGCACTTCCGAGTGAAGACGTTTATGCTTGCGCCGTCAATGAAAAGGAAGGCTGGGCCGGATTCGCACACTGGCACCACGGCGGAATCAAGCGCGTCTTTAGCGGAACCCGTTATGAGCTAATGGAAGACTCTGGTCTTCCGCTGACTTTTGAGAACCCCTATTGGGCGGGAGACAAGGCAGAACCACTGGGCGGTATTTCCCTGCCCTTTGAGCCACGAGATTTGATGGAAGAAGCCCAACGCCACTGGTTGGGCGTGAGCATTGATAATGAAGGCCCTGACCTTCATGTGGTGGGCTATGCAGTTGATGGCCGTCCGGAGCCCAAGGTGGATACTGCGCCGCAGGTAAAGTCCGTGAGCCAGTTGACCTCAGATGCAGCATTCAAACTTGGCATGGGTCCCTCGAATGCTGACTATGACGATTATGAGTCGCCGGAGGAAGAACCCACCACTTCAACGAGTGAGAACTTCCAGCGGTTTCTGGAGACCTCCACGGACTTTGCTAAAAAGGCCACCAGCCGCGCTGGTTCTTTCCTACGCAATGCCACGGACAAGGCCCGGGACTATATCGCTGATAGGCGCAACCGCTAGCGCGACTGCTAACGCAGTCGCGAATACTTAGCGCAAGGAACGCTGGCGCTCGTAGAAAGCGATTGCCGCGGCAGTAGCCACGTTGAGCGAATCAGTGCCCGGTGCCATTGGGATTTGGGCACGGACATGCGTTGCGCGCATGGCGTGCTCCGTTAGGCCAGGGCCTTCCGCACCCACCATGAGTGCAATCTTGGCGTGGCCTTCAAGGGCATCAGCAAGATGGACAGCATCCTCGTCGGGGGTCAAAGAAACAAGGTGGAAGCCGGCATCGGCAAGCAATGCGAGTGAGCGCTGCCAGGTGGTAAAACCGCCATCAAAACGCGCAAAGGGCAAACGTAAAGCATGCCCCATGGATACCCGCACACTGCGGCGATAAAGCGGATCGGCGGCACCCGCACCGAGCAGCACCGCGTCTACATCCATGCCGGCTGCATTGCGGAAAAGCGACCCGATGTTCTCATGGTCCCCGACGCCCTCCAACACCACTACTGTCTGCGCGTCCTGGATAACCTCTGCCACCTCAAGGGGCGTGGACCTATCGGCCGCGGCAACCAGCCCGCGGTGCATATCAAAGCCTGCCACCTCAGCCAATGTCTCCCGCGACACTTCATACATGGGACAGCCCGGGTCGCCATAGATGTCCACATAATGCTCCAGCTTGGATGCAAAGCCCACGATGCACCGCACCGGGAAGCGGGAAGCCACCAGGCGAGAGACAACCAAATGGCCTTCAGCAATGACTAAACCCTCGCCGGATTTGTCGGACTTATTCAAGTCACGGACATCATCCAAGCGAGGGTCGTGTGGGTCTGCAATCAACATGCAGACTATTTTATGGCACTAGCCCACCAAGCTCAGCAGTGGCTCCATGGAGAAGAACACCAGGAACAGTGCGGATACCAGCCAGATAATCCAGTGGACCTGCTTTGCCTTACCAGCGAATGCCATCATCACTGCGTAAGCGATGAAGCCAACACCAATGCCGTTAGCAATGGAGTAGGTAAATGGCATGATGACGATGGTCAGGAAGGATGGGATGGCAATTTCCATCTTGCGCCATTCGATGGAGGTCAGCTGGCCAGCCATCATCACACCAACGATGACCAGAACTGGGGATGCTGCCTCAATGGGGACAACCTCATACAAAGGAGTGAGGAACATTGCGGCGAGAAAGAGCACGCCGGTGGTGATGTTGGCCAGGCCGGTCTTTGCGCCGTCACCAACGCCGGCGGAGGAATCCGCGAAGACGGTGTTGGAAGAAACCGAACCCAGGCCGCCGGCAACTGCGCCGAAGCCTTCCAGAACCAGAGCCTTCTTCATATCTGGCAGCACACCATCTTCATCGGCGAGGCCACTGGCCTTACCCAATGCGGTAAAGGTACCCATGGCGTCGAAGAAGTTAGCCAGCAGCAGCGCGAAGACCAGCAAGGTGGTGGCAATGATGCCGATGTTGGCAAAAGCACCAATCAGATCAACCTGGCCGACAATCGACAGGTCAGGCATTCCGCCGAGGGAATCTGGGATACCTGGGGTAGCCATGCCCCAGTCTTCAGAAGGAGCAACAGCCTGCACGATGAGCGCAATAGCCGTGGTTGCGATGATGCCGATGAACAGGCCACCGCGAACGTTGCGCACAACCAGCCCGCCACAGATGATCAGGCCAATGACGAAGATGAATGCTGGCCAGGTTGCAATGGAACCGCCTTGGCCCAGTCCGACTGGAACGGTGGTCATTGCAGCGTCTGGAATGCGGGTGACAAAGCCACCATCAACAAAGCCGATCATGGCGATGAACAGGCCAATACCCACACCGATGGCAGCCTTGAGCGACATTGGAATCGCGTTAAAGACTGCGCTGCGGAAACCGGAGACGGCCAGGATGACAATGATGATGCCCTCGATGACCACCAGGCCCATTGCTTGTGGCCAGGTCAAACCCTCACCAGCAACGAGAGTGACAGCAACAAGCGAGTTGATACCCAATCCGGTCGCGAATGCGAACGGATAGTTGGACAGTACACCGAAGAAAATTGTGACCACGCCGGCTACCAGTGCAGTTGCTGCTGCGACCTGGGGAATGCCAAGGGTGGTTCCGTTGACGTCTTCTACTGTGCCGATAATCAGCGGGTTCAGCAGGATAATGTATGCCATGGCGAAGAACGACACCGTTCCCGCGCGGACTTCAGTTCCAATGCTGGAACCACGTTCTGAAATCTTAAAATATCGGTCAAGTACGTCGTTCACGTATGGCCCCTTATTCATTTTACAAACAGCCCGCGCACCAAATGCCGATGGAATGAGGGTAAAGGCTCGTCATTTTTGCGGTGTGTGCGACTGCGAGGTTGGCCCGGCGTGCTAGCCGCCCTGCCTTTGTGGCAGTTATGGGTAGCAATAATGCTGGATGGACACCTGTTATTTTGGCCCTCCCAGCATAATTTTTGCAATTCGCCAGGCAATTATACGGCTTAAGTATGTTGCAACAGACTTGAATCCACCGCGGTTAGTTGCAACACATGCCAGAAATCAGCGCGACATTTGGCAGGCACTCTTAGAGGTACGGGTCTTCGTCATCGAAAGGCGCCTGCGGTGGCTGCGCTTCCGTATCAACCACGCGGGTGCGCGAGTGCGCGCCGCAGCCATAACGGGAGTGAACCACACGGCCATCCGCGGAATATTCATTGGCGCAGATGCCGAAGCCGCGGCCCCAGGGCATGAAGAAAGCACAGGTGGTGCACTGTAGTGGCGCCTTTTCCGCCATGGCAGAGTTCGGCCCAAAGTCCCCCTTGCGCCAGCGCGCCAGGGCATCATCGAGTCCCTGCGCCGACAAGTCCTCGCCATCCAAGCGTGGGTCATTGGGCTCCGGCGGCATGAGATCGCCCGGGCCCAAATCGCCCGGCTGAATGCGGTCGGACCATGGAATCCACTCCGGGGCTTGCAGCGCTTGGGCGGCAGGAACCAAGGCGAGTTCACTAACGGTCACAGAAGTTTCACCCGGCGGGCAAGCAAGCACGGCATGCCATTCCCAGCCAGAATAGCCGGGGACATCGGCAGCAAAGCGGTGCGTTGCGGTATCAGCACTAGTCATGGCAACGCCAAGGTGCTTTCCTACTTCGCCTTCACCAAATTCCTCCAGCGCCCAACGCGCGCGTTCTACTGCTTGACGCGCCATCAGCGGTGATTTATTTCCACCATTCCCGCCATCGCGGCGGTTGTTTCGGTTATTACGGTCGCCTCTGGAACGTCCTGCGTTGCGCGTCGATCGCCTGCGATGTGGACGCGACTCAGAGCTTTCACTATATGAAGACACGTTCACATTATTGATCATTTGCTGCACAATAGACACATGCCCTCCCACACCACGCCTGCATTGCTAGCTTTATTGGCCCTTCCGCTGACTCTCATGGGATGTTCAAGCGCAGATTCTGTATCGGATTCCGCAAGTTCCGCCTCCTCTTCTCCTTCCCTTTCTTCTAGTGCTTCTTCTGGTGAGGCGGCGGGAAGCGATGAAGAAGGAAGCACAACAACAGTTGAGCGCTTCGAGGCCAACGTCATTGAGCGGGTGCCTTTCGATGCTTCCTTGTTCACACAAGGCCTAGAGGTCACACCGAACGGCGAGGTACTGGTGGGCACCGGTCAGTACGGCGAGTCCGGGATTTTTACTCTGCCGGTGGGCAGTGATTCCGTGCAGCAGCACGTCGGTAATGAGGACGATGTTTTCGGCGAAGGTTTAACCCAATATGACAGCGCCGATGGCCCACTGATTTGGCAGCTGTCCTGGGACTCCGGTGAGGCTTACAAGTATGACGCGGAAAGCTACGAGCTGCTTGACACTGTCTCCTACCCCGGTGAAGGCTGGGGCTTGTGCAGCGTGGATGACTCCTCAACGCTTGTCATGTCTGATGGCACCAACGAACTGCGACACTTGGACGGTGAGAGCTTTGAAGAGCAATCGCGTGTGCCTGTCACCCTGGATGGTCAGGCCGTAGACAACATCAATGAGCTGGAATGCGTCGACGGTGAAGTCTTTGCCAACGTCTGGTTTAGCACCGATATCCTGCGCATCGACCCAGCAACCGGTGAGGTCACCGGCATTGTTGACGCTTCCGGCTTGGAAAACAACGCCGAGGAAGACCCGGATCATGTCCTCAACGGCATCGCGCACATTCCAGATACTGACGAGTATTTCCTCACCGGAAAGCGCTGGCCCGATATGTACCGCGTGAGCTTCAACCCGATTTCTTAGCCTGGCCCCACCGCCGGCTTAGAACCCTGGTGTGGCTGCTGTAGAATCACAAGCCATGGCCACTCGCAAGCAGGCAAGAAAGCAAACGCTCATCCAGGTACTGGCACTAATAATCGCCGTAGTCGTCATCGTCGTTGCGGTGGTGCTATTCCAATCGTGGGCGAATAACCGCCCTGGTGCCCATCCGGAAGATATCCGGGTCACCGCATCAGTCGGAGAAGAGTCCATCGAGGTAGCGCCCTACCTCGTGTGTATGCCTGGCACAGAGTGCCCGGAGGGTGAAGTACCCAACCTCTATGTTGGCGAAGATGAAACTCTCAACCTGGAGCTGCCCGATGACATCAGCCGCTACCAGTGGCAAGTCTTGAGTATCTATGACAACCCTGCCGCGAATGATGAAACCCTTCACGGCCCCGGCGAGACCAACACCGTAGAAATCCCTGGATCGGTTGACCCCATCGAAGCATCCGACAGCGAAGACCGCCCGCACTTGATGGTTGTTGAAGTCTCCGCCGTCCTGGTTGGCACCGATGATGAAGGCGAAGAAGCACCGTTTTCTTCCGTGTGGTCAATTTCCACCATGAGCGACGAGGAACTAGCTAATCAGGAATCTCAGTAGAATTCTACTGAACCGAAGTATTGTCACGTTTCCCGCGTCTATCATTGCATCCAACATTTTAAAAGAAGAGCAACAAAACTAAGCTCGAAGTTTGTAGTGTAGATAGAATTATCAGCGTCGAGACTATATAGTGCGCCCTATTGTGGCGTCGAAAAATTCCAGGAATTCCTCCGCGCTGTCCACCACATGCATGCGCAGATTTTCATGAATTTCTTCCCTGTCACCGCGACGAATGCACTCCACCAATGATTCATGTAAAGCACGCGCACGCGAGTCGTTATGGCGCTGTTCCTGCTCAACGGCGAGGACCAGCGTCATCTCCGCTTCCAGCACCGGCCATAGCTTCATCATGAACGTGTTGCCGGAGGCCTCCCAGATCCCGCGATGGAAAGCCATGTGCGCTTCGTGCCGCTCGATGGGGTCGGGCTTATTCATGCGTGCGAGATACTCCTGCAACACCGCATCCAGCTGCTCCATGCGTTTGCCACTCTCGTCGCCCAGAATTCCTTCAATGGCGACCATGTCATTGGCCACGCGAACTGTTGCCAATTCACGCACCCGCTCGCGATGAATTTCACTCACGCGGTAGCCTCGATATGCCTCTTGAACCAGGTAGCCATGACGTGCCAGCTGGCTCAGCGCTTCTCTCACCGTCGGGCGGCTAATACCCAAACGAGAAGTTACTTCCGCTTCAACAATTCGCGAACCCAATGGAATCTCACCCAAAGCAATGCGCTGCTTGAGGTCATCAATAACGCGTTGACGCCGTTCTGTATTAGTCACCGCGGCCTTCGCCGTGCCACGACTACCGCCAGGCCCTTCCGAGCGTGCCATCCGCTTCTCCTTCCACTCCACGGGATTTTTACCTATTGTTACACAATCCAAAGCCTAGACAGGGCGGAAATGACGTGTTAGCGTGACCTCAACTTTGTCTTACAATATGACTATTTACTTCAAAGGATTGGAGCTCATCATGCGCGTATTAGTAGTTGGCGCAAGCGGAACCGTCGGCCAGGCAACCGTCAAGGCATTCACCGACGGGCGACGATGTCGTTTCTGCCTTCCGAAATTCCTCGCCTGGCATTGACATCACCGATGCACAGTCCGTCAAGAACTTCTTTAAGGAAGCCGGCAAATTCGACGCGATTGTCGCCACCTTGGGCTCGGCGCCATTCGTCCATCTTGAATACGCAGACACCGAAGACTTCCAGGCTGGCATTGGCAACAAGCTGCAAGGCCAAATCAACCTGGTTCTACACGGACTTCCCTACCTCAATGATGGCGGTTCATTCACGCTGATTACCGGCATCCTCACCCAGCACCCAGTCAAGAAGTCTGTGGTTGCCTCGACCGTCAACGGCGGGCTTGAAGCCTTTACCTATACTGCCAGCACCGACTTGCCACGCGGAATCCGCATCAATGTTGTCAGCCCAAACGTCGTTCAAGAATCCTTGGACACTTACGGCGCTTTCTTCCCTGGTTCCAACCCTGTCCCTGCACAGCTAGTGGCCAATGCCTTCGTCCGCTCCGCCCACGGCGTTGAGACCGGCCAAGTACTCAAGGTCTGGAAACTAAAAGGAAGAAACCCCACTGACCAAGCAAAGCAAAGGAGACGGCGTTCTAGAGCAATTAGCTCTCTAGAACACCGTCTCTTTTTTATTGACCGCTTAGCTGTCAAGGTCCTTCGCAATAGCGCGGAGGATTTCAGCAACCTGACGTCCAGTCTTGCGCTCTGGGTAACGTCCCTGTGCCAGCACTGGCTGCACTTGGGTCTCCAGAAGCGTCATAACGTCAGAGAGCATGCTTGCAAGCTCATCTGGTTTGCGCGAAGGCTTAGCGCTACGTCGTGGGGTTTCCAGAACCTTGACACGCAGAGCCTGTGGGCCCCGACGGCCAGCCGCGAAGTCAAACTCAATTCGCTGGCCCTGCACCAGTTCCTTAACACCCTCGGGCAGAATGTTCCGGCCGACATAGACATCTTCATCTCCAGGATTGGAGACGAAGCCAAAACCTTTTTCAGCGTCAAACCACTTAACTTTGCCGATAGGCATGGGGGCTCACCACTTTCGATTAAATAGGGAAAGAAGATATTTTAGCGCGCGCCAGAACTTTTACCCAAGCGGGAACGCTTTTCTAATACATAAAGACAATACGAGAGACCCTTGATCTATCGCTACATCTATGCATGAGGAAAAGTACTGTGCCACTGAGTGTGAAAGGTACGGGCGCGCACAAAGAATCAGAGCTAAAAGTACTCTGATAGCGGCTAGAAACGTAATATTGTTACTTCATGTGACTCATCTCATATCAAATTCTTGGCAATTTGCTGATTGCCGCTGAACAGGAAGAATCTACTAAATCTCAACGTTACCTGTGTAGAAAAAATTCCGAAAAGTAACAAAAGGTTAGATTAACGTGACTGATTCGTTATAAACCGTTACAGTGTTCGGCAGGCGCTTTGATGGCGGCTATCGCAGGGACTCCCGCACATGAGTCCGACCCTGCATTGAAGGTAGCAGCCAAGGATGAGCGCAAAAGACTTTTAAAGATTGAACATCATTAATTTTAACCGGACCAAAATCTTGCGGGTAAGAGAGGAACACTTAAATGGGACGCCACTCCGCTAAGACCAACTCCGTTGGCACGAAGTTCGCAGCAACCACCGTCGCTTTCGGTGCAGCAGCTGCACTGATGGCACCAACCGCAGCAGCAGCTCCGGATTCTGACTGGGACCGCCTCGCACAGTGCGAGTCCGGCGGTAACTGGTCAATCAACACCGGCAACGGCTACCACGGTGGCCTGCAGTTCTCTGCATCCACCTGGCAGGCATTCGGCGGCGGAGAGTTCGCTGCGACCGCAAACCAGGCTTCACGCGAGCAGCAAATTGTTGTTGCAGAGCGCACCCTGGCACAGCAGGGTTGGGGCGCATGGCCAGCTTGCTCCGCAGGCATGGGCCTGAACTCCGCACCTACTGAGCGAACCGCTCCTTCCCAGGAGTCTTCCGCTCCTGCAGTTCCAGCTGACGCTCCTGCAGCGGTTCAGCAGGCTGCACAGAACTCCTCCTCCGATGAGGTAGCTTCTGACGCTGTCTACAGCCTGGTTGTTGACACCCTGGCTAACTACGGTGTGCAGGTTCCTTCTGTAGTCACCGAGGCTTACAAGGCTAACCGCAGCGACTTCAACGCTTTCTACAGCGCCAACCGCGGCACCATCGACCCAATCGTTGCACTCGCTGGCTAATCCAGTACCAACCTAAAGGGTTCAAGAGCCTGTCACCACTTTCGGTGACAGGCTCTTTTCGTAGATGCGTCCAGCACATCGCGCACGTGCATCCGGCACCCCCAGCACAACCAACTGCTGTTTGGTGATCGCGTGACACTCCCGGATCACATATAGCCCCACCACCTCCGCGTGGTGCGGGGATGATGGGGCTAGGTGCAGCCGTTAAAGCAAAAGTGCTTTAGCGGTTGATGCGGGTGTAAGGGTGAACGTAGTTCAGCTTCTCCTGTGGCAATGGAAGCACAGTGTCATCGCCCCATGGGCTGGACGGACCGGTAAACGGTGCAACGATTTCAGTAATTGCGTGATCACGATCGGTAACCGGCCAGTTCGGGGAGACGTGGCCCTTCTTTTCTACATTCGACATAACTCTTATTGTGCCAAACCCAGCGCAAAAACGTAACTCAATGGTGGCTAAACTTGGAAGTTATTATGTCTGCTGCCCAAAAATCCTCCACCAAACCTCGCGATCAGGTCCATGCGTTTAGAAACTGGCTGGCCACGCTAGATAAACCGGACCTTGAGGCGGTCTTGTCCAACCGCCCGGACACCGCAATCCCGGTACCCCCGGACATTAACGCACTAGCTACGCGCATGCTGCTTCCGGGCTCAATCGCAATGGCATTAGCCGGCTGTACTGCAGCCGAGCTCGCCGTTATTGAGGCGCTATCACGAAAGGGAGCGGAGCTCGAGCCGGTGACGGTTTCATCGATCACACACATGCTGCGCTTCGCACCGAAGGAAGCTATCGCTTCACTGCGAGCCAAGGCTTTGATCTTTGATGTCACCAGTACTGAAGCTTCGTCTTCAGCAGAACCGGGTTTTTGCCTGCTCCCCCGTGTGGTCCAGGCGCTGCCTTCAGGGTTGATGTTGTTGGAGCAGCCGAAGGTTAGCACTGAAGAAGTGCGCGCGTTGAGCGCAGATAAGCGCGAGGTGCTTGCCACCATCGCCCGGGCAGGTGGGTCCATTGTCACGGTTGGCGCGAACTCTTCTATCGCCGACTCCGCTGCACTCAAGGAGCTGCTGGCACAGAAGCTTCTGATTGAAGACGGTAGCCACACCATCAAGCTGCCGCGCACCACGTTGCAGGCAATCAAAGGCCAGCAGCCGGTCATCGTGCCGCTGCAAGCACCAGCCGAGCTTCGCTTTGAGGCAGAAGTAGATGCCAGCGGCGCGGCGCAGGATGAAGCAGCTGAGCAGGAAACCAAGGCGGACCAATCCGGTACGGCGGCAGGGTTGGACGTGGTCTACGCAATGGACCGAGTGATTGACGCGCTAGTCCGCAAGCCACAGGCACTGTTGAAGAACAAGTCTTTAGGGATCCGTCAGCTCTCCCAGGTGGCACAAGAGATTAACCGGGAAGAAAAGGAAACCAAGGCGCTGCTGGCGCTAGGTATGTCCGCGCGCCTTTTAGGCCGAGGCGAGCCCGAAGGGCTGGAGGGAAACTTCCTGGCACCCACCTTGCAGGCCATGGAATGGATGGATTCGCCGCTGGATGAGCGTTGGAAGGTGCTTTTGGAAGGCTGGGAGCGCATGGACGCCGCCTACTGGGAATCCCAGCGCGGGCTTGACCCAGAGGTGGAAAACCCGCGGCTTCCGGAGCTGCGCGCGCTTATCGTGCACACGTTCAAGGCTGCGAATGAGCCGCTGGGTAAAGATACCTTCTGGCAAGCCTTTGCCTATCTTCATCCACTGACTATCTTGCACACCAACCGGGATACGCTCACGCACCTATTGCAGGAAGTGCAGTGGATTGGCGCCATCGCGCGCGGGCAAGCAACAGCCGTGGTGCGAGAATCATTCGAGGCCACAGGCAGCTTGTGCCCAGAGCCGATTGAGCAGTTCATCATCCAGGCCGATCACACCGTCATGGCACCCGGCCCGCTCACCCCGGCTGTCCAGCGCGTGTTGTCATCGTTTGCCACGCTGGAGTCCCCGGGCTTGGCCAGCGTGTACCGCTTCGATCACGCGTCCATTCGCCGCGGACTAGACTCAGCGCTCACAGGTGCGGAGATGAAAGACTTTCTTTCCGCACACACGTGGGGGGATGTTCCCCAGGCTATCGCAGTGCTTATCGATGACGTCGCGCGCAGCCACGGCACCCTTCGCTCCTCAGCGGTGCGCTGTTATGTCCGCAGTGATGACTCGACAATGCTCACCCAGGCAGCCGCCACAGTGCCGGAGCTCCGTGCGATTGCGCCGACGGTAGCAGTCTCTTCGTTGCCTTTATCTGAAGTACTTGAGCAGCTGCGCGCGCAGGGCTTTAGCCCAGCGGCAGAAGATGAATCAGGCGTATCCATCGATGTCCGCCCCGAACCCGCTCTGGTACCGGCCTCCAAACCCGCCAAAGCCTCTCGTGCTGGCGCTGCACGCACCACGACACGGACAACAACGGGCGATGACCATGTCGAGCGCGCGGTGGCACACCTTATTTCCAAGTCTCATTCGCAGCCTAAAAAGCTTGCCGTTTCGGCAGAAGATTTCACGGCGGTACTCAGAGCTGCAGCCCGCAGCAGCCACCCGGTGAAAATCACGTATGCCAACAAGCACGGCGAGCCCACCACCGTCGGCGCGACCCCGCTGCGCGTGGACGGCGGCCAGGTAGATGCCCTCGTGGGTACAAACACGGTGCGCTTCCCGCTGCATCGCATCTCAGCAGTGGTGATGGACTAGGAAGAAGCGGGAGCGTCACCTAAACTGGGTGAAATGAATGGTCCGCTGATTGTGCAGTCTGATAAGACAGTCTTACTCGAAGTCGATCATCCCCAGGCGCATGAAGCTCGCGCGGCGCTCGCTCCCTTCGCGGAGCTCGAGCGCGCACCGGAGCATATCCACACTTACCGCATCACGCCGTTGGCGTTGTGGAACGCGAAGGCCGCTGGCCACGACGCGGAGCAGGCCGTGCACGTGCTGGAGACTTTCTCCCGTTTCCCGGTGCCACAAGCATTGCTTGTCGATGTCGCCGAGACCATGTCGCGTTACGGCCGCGTCCGAATCCTCAAGTCCCCGGCGCATGGATTGATTCTGGAATCCACGGAGCAGGCGATCATTGAAGAGCTCGTCCGGCACAAAAAGATTGGCGGGATGCTCGGCGCACGCATTGATGACTTGTCGGTTTCAATCCCGCCGTCAGAGCGCGGGCGAATCAAGCAAGAATTGCTCAAAGTCGGCTGGCCCGCCGAAGACCTCGCCGGCTACGTCGATGGTGAAGCACATCCGATTGCGCTCGATGAGTCCGGCTGGGCACTGCGTGATTATCAGGAATACGCCACCGATTCTTTCTGGGAGGGCGGTTCCGGTGTGGTTGTGCTGCCCTGTGGCGCCGGCAAAACCATCGTCGGTGCAGCTGCAATGGCCAAGGCCAAGGCCACCACGCTCATTCTGGTCACCAACACCGTGGCTGGCCGTCAATGGCGCGATGAGCTGCTGCGCCGCACAACACTGACAGAAAATGAGATCGGCGAATACTCCGGTGAAAAGAAAGAGATCAAGCCGGTCACCATCGCCACCTACCAAGTGGTCACGCGTAAAACCAAGGGCGAATACCGCGCGCTGGAACTCTTCGACTCTCGGGATTGGGGCCTGGTCATCTATGACGAGGTGCATCTTCTGCCCGCACCAGTTTTCCGCATGACCTCTGACCTGCAGTCACGCCGCCGGCTGGGACTCACCGCAACTTTGGTGCGTGAAGATGGCCGCGAGGGCGATGTCTTCTCACTCATCGGTCCGAAGCGCTATGACGCGCCGTGGAAAGAACTGGAGATGTCTGGTTTCATCGCGACTGCCGATTGCGTCGAGGTGCGCGTGGACATGAACGCCGAAGAACGCATGGTCTATGCCACCGCAGAAAACCGCGACCGCTACCGCATCTCAGCAACCGCGGACGCGAAGTTTACAGCCGTGAAAGAAATCATCGGCAGGCATGCTGGCCAGCAGATGCTGATCATCGGCGGCTACGTCGAGCAACTAGAAGACATCGCAAAGCGGCTTGATGCTCCCCTCATCCACGGCAAAACCTCCAATGCCCAACGTGAGAAGCTCTTCGAAGCCTTCCGCCAAGGCGACATCCAAGTACTGGTGGTCTCCAAGGTGGCTAACTTCTCCATTGACCTACCGGAAGCTGCCGTGGCAATCCAGCTATCGGGAACCTTTGGCTCCCGCCAAGAAGAGGCTCAACGCCTTGGCCGACTGCTTCGGCCAAAGGCTGATGGAGGCGAAGCAACGTTTTACACCTTGGTCACTCGCGATAGTATTGATGCAACTTATGCTTTGCACCGGCAACGTTTCTTGGCCGAGCAAGGCTATGCCTACCGGTTGTTAGATGCCAGCGACCTCTAGGCCCCACTGCCGCTAGATTCCTAATCCTGATACGTAGAATTGAGACTTAATGAAGATTTTTAAGTTTGAGGTCGACGAAGCTTTTGCAAAAAAGCACAATGAGCTGCTGAAGGATTCGGGACGTCTGCGGCTGTCCGGCCTGATTATGGGTCTGCTTCTGGTTATTGCCGGCGTGGCGACGTACATGTTTATTGATGACACATGGCGTATCACCGTCGGGCTCGGCCTCGGGCTCTTCGGCGTCATGTGCGCCATCGTTGGCGTTGTTGCCGCACGCAAGGTGGGCACGGCACAGGAGCTCTATGACCGCTACCCACTGGCTCCAGGCGTGATTGTGGAAGTCAATGAGCGCGACATGGTACTGATGGCTTTGGTTAACACCAATGTTGACCCGAAGAGCCCGCCGCGCTGGGCGGCAACGCTGCGCACCGTCACCGCTATCCCTGGGATTACCACCCGCACCGTGGGCACTACGGTTCCGGTGGCTGCGGTGTCTGGCCAGGTTAACTCGAATGAACGTGAGCACTGGCAGCAGATTACTCCCATGCCGATTGCCTGGGGCACCCCGGATCAAGAAGTCGTTGACATCGCGCGCAAGTCGGTTCCGCAGGAGCAGTGGCAGATGCTGGAACGCGCCCGCAAACGCCTGACCGATGTTAAGGCAACTAAGTTCGACCTCTTGGTACTCTAAGGCGCATGACAGTACGCAGGTTGCAGCCTTTTGGCGAGACTATCTTCGCCACCATGTCCGCTGCGGCGGCCAAGCACAACGCGATCAACCTCGGTCAGGGTTTTCCTGACACCGATGGCCCGCCGCGTATGTTGGAGATTGCGCAGCGCGAAATTGCACGCGGCAACAACCAGTACGCGCCCGGCAAGGGCGTGGAAGTGCTGCGCTCGGCCGTGGCTGATTCCCGCAGGGTTGGCACCGAGGAAGTTCTGATTACCGTTGGCGCGACGGAAGCTATTTCCGCTACCGTCTTAGGCCTTGTTGAGCCGGGTTCTGAGGTCATTGTCTTTGACCCGTATTATGACGCCTACGCCGCCGCCATCGCGCTGGCCGGCGCACAGCGCGTCTCCGTCCCGCTGCGTCAGGTCGACCGCACTTGGGATTTGGACACCGCTGCGTTTGCCGCAGCCATTACGGATAGAACCTCCATGGTTATTATCAACTCCCCGCATAACCCCACCGGTTCCGTGTTTTCTCGCGCGGCATTGGAGGAGTTCGCGCGCATTTGCGTCGCACACGATCTCACGGTGCTTTCTGATGAAGTCTATGAGCACCTCATCTTCGAAGGCAACCAGCACACCCGCATCAATGAGCTGCCCGGCATGAAGTCCCGCACAGTGACGAGCTCCTCTGCCGCGAAGTCTTACAACGCCACCGGCTGGAAGACCGGCTGGGCTATTGCGGAGCCAGCGCTTCTCGATGGCGTCATCAAGGCCAAACAATTTATGACCTATGTTGGCGCCACCCCGTTTCAGCCAGCGGTCGCGCACGCAATTCACAATGAACGCGCCTGGCTGCGCCGCATGGTGGATAGCCTCGCGGTGGGCAAGAATATTCTTGCCGATGGCCTCCGCAACGCCGGCCTCAAAGTGTACGACACCGCCGGCACCTACTTCATCGTCGCCGATGTCTCCCCTCTCGGTTTCGACGACGGCACCGACTATTGCATGGGTCTGCCAGAACTCCAGGGTGTTGCTGCTATCCCGCTGGCGGGATTTAGCGACCACAAGGAGACCTGGAAGCCACTTGTCCGCTTCGCTTTCTGCAAACGGCACGACGTCCTGCGCGAGGCCTCCGAACGCCTGGCCCAAACACCCCTGTTCCGCCTCTAGCGCTCCTGCTAGGCTAAGACCACTAGCGGTCACAATACCTAGGGGGAAATCATGGATTTTAGCATTAAGCGAACAGCCCGCAATCTAATGGGGCTCGCCGTCGTTGCCATCATTGCCTATATCGTGCCCGTCGCCGTACCCATCCCGGGCTTAGTCATCGGCGCCTCTATTTTCGTAGGCGGCACAGCGGCGATCTACGTCGGCCTGTTCCTCGCTCACCTCAACCAAACGAAGCGCTGGAACATCCTCGCCTTCATCATCTTCCTCGCCGGACTGACCACTTTCCTGCTGGTATTCGGCAGCCTAAACTTCGCTGGCAACCTCATCCTGCGCTATCACTAGCCCCCTGCGAGACTATTTGATGTAGTTGAAGTCAAAAACTCGTAGCATACCTAGCGGCAAACTGGCATCAGTCGGGAATCTAATATGTTCGGGTTCGGCAGAAATAGTGATTCTTTCACCGATATGCTGCGACCAATCATAGCTCTCGTCCTGAAGGAAGAAGCCCGGCAGGTTAACCTCGCCGATAAACGAACTACGAGTGTGAGGACCGACAGTTTGGGCCGTTATATTCATTGGCGAATCAAGGACCATTACCAAGTGTTCCTCATCAAGTGGTTCACTATTGGGCATTCCACCACCGTCCATAAGTTCCAGCGCAGTCTCCTTTTCAACCACACCAGTGAATTGGTAAGTCCCCCAATCTTCAGACTCTGATGCGGCTGTAGATTCAACAGGCTCAGCGTTGCTACTAGACGAAGTACCAGCGCCCTCCCACTCATCTAGGCCAGAAGGCTCTTCAGTATCGAACCACTCGATATCGTGATGATCCGAAGGCGGAGAAGCTAGCTTAAAGAAGGATGGCTCCTCGACACGTAACAATTGCCCGTCTGTAAAGTCAAAGAGAGTACTCTGGCCGTCTTCGGACAAAGAATGATGGTCAATCTGGTACAGACCAGACCCGGAGATGGAGCCCTTGACCCGCAGCCTGAGACCTCCACCGCCGAGAGCACCATCAATCAAAACCCCGTCAGCATGGACCAAGCTTTCATCTTCAATAGTGAAGACACTAATCGGTGAAGATTCACGAGCATGAACCATCAGCAAGAGCTCCGGATGGTCATCTCCCGTTGCTTCAATTAGAGCGTAGGAGTAGTTTCCCCGAGCCACAAAATCTGCATCACCTTTAACTGGAAAGGACTCAGGACTTTCAATAACGCGGCGATACAGATCCAACGACAACGCATCAGAATCCTCAGTCGTGGACGTCTCAGTAGTCGTCTCCCCCGCAGTGGACGTAATTGTAATCGTTGTGACAGAAGGAGAAGCTCCTTCATCCGTTTCCGCATCTGACGTACCGCAAGAAGCAAGAGCGAAAACCAAGGAGACGACTGCTAATGAGGCAATACCTCTATGAGACAGACCCAAACGTCGGGAACGGCGGGATGGATTTAGGGAATACCCAGTCATTTGCAACTTTCTTGTAGGGCACAGGGAATATCGCAAAGCCAATGTTGCTATCAAGCTAAATCTAGCAGTAACCAGCTATAACGTCATCCAATTCAACGATGATAAAGCCAATTTGGGGAGCATTCCCCGTAGCTCTTACAAGAGAGAAAGTAGTAAAACGACAAGAAGAGGGTTAGAACCGTGTTTCTCGGTTCTAACCCTCTTCTTGTATATGTAGTT
>OMJG01000497.1_pt1 | contig 28974 bp, 23 predicted proteins | sample 1646431 | NCBI WGS metagenome assembly OMJG01 (sample SAMN03771674, study PRJEB25209) | food metagenome | isolation source: Cotija cheese | place: Mexico:Jalisco,Michoacan | collected 2011-12-12
AATTTATATTTTATTTCAGAGAGAACGGACTGTATGTCTTATCTCAATTTTCCCGTCACTTCTTGATTTCAATTTATGGTGTCTTATTCGCCGCAATCGTGGGGATTCCGATTGGAATTGTGATTGCGAGACGGACAAAACTAGCCGATTGGGTGATCCGAATTGCCAATCTCATCCAAACAATTCCATCCTTAGCGATGGTTTCTATCTTGATGCTTGGTTTAGGACTAGGACCAAATGTGGTTATCTTAACGATTTTTCTTTATTCCTTACTACCAATTATCAAAAATACTTATACAGGAATGCAACAAGTAGATCATGGTATTTTGGATGTAGGTAAGGGAATGGGAATGACAAGTTTTCAACGGTTATATATGGTAGAAATACCACTTTCTGTTTCAGTGATCATGGCTGGTATCAGGAATGCCCTAGTTGTTGCGATTGGTATTACGGCAATCGGAGCTTTCGTTGGTGCTGGTGGTCTTGGTGATATCATTATTCGAGGAACTAATGCAACGGATGGTGGAGCAATTATCTTGGCCGGTGCCTTGCCAACAGCATTAATGGCAATCATTACAGATGTAGGCCTTGGCTTTATCGAAAGACGTTTAGACCCAGCAAGCCGTCGTTCAAGAGCATAAATTGATCAATAGCACCAATAATTGTTGATGGTTAAAATAGTTATTGATAATTAAGGTAGTTATCAGTAGAAAAAATTGTTATCAGTAGTAATAGTATCTATTAAGAAAAGAATAAAAAATCAAGGGATTATGATGTGAACTACGCCATCAAAGTCCCTTGATTTTTTAATGAATTTAGTTTAGTTGTCAAATAAGTCTAGTGCGATAGTCTAGTGAGAGCAACTCAGCTCATTTTACAATGTTTTTAGGAACACCGCTTAAGAACGCTATTGTGTTGGCAAAGGCTATTTTTGCACGTGAGATCATGGCTTCTTGGGTAAAGTAGCCAATGTGAGGTGTCAACACAGTGTGCTTGCTATAAAGTAATGGATGGTCTTTTGGAAGTGGTGGTTCTATATCAAAGACATCGATCCCAGCGCCAGCGATAGTTTGGTGATTCAATGCGGATGCTAATGCCTTTGTATCAACAACTGGTCCACGAGCACAATTAATCAATACAGCTGATGGTTTCATAAGACTTAGCTCTTCCTTGCCAATCATACCTTTAGTGGTTGGTGTGAGCGGCACGTGTAGCGTCACGATATCTGACTTTTTTAACAATTCTTTCAGTGGCATATAAGTGATGTCCATTTTTTTAGCTTCTTCTTTTTCAGAATGACTGGTTGCAATCACAGTCATTTGAAATGCCTTGAATAATTTTGCCACTTCAAGTCCGATATGTCCTGTTCCAATAATCCCTACAACTTTGTGCTTTAATTCAAATCCTTTGTAAATGAGCTGCTTTTCTTGATTATTTGTTGGTGTTTTAATAGCCTGATTTTCAGCTGATATTTTTCTGAATAGATCAATAGTAAGACCAACCGTCAGTTCTGCTACAGCAGTATTAGCATATCCCGACGCATTACAGATCTTGACGGGATTTTCTTGACCATCTGGTAGGGATTCTGGTAGAGAAACGTGATCAACGCCAGTAAAAGCAACATTGATCAGTTTCAATTTGGGATTAGCTATGACTGCTTCTTTGGGGAAAGGTGTATTGGCGATCATCACAATATCAGCATTTTCGCTTCTAGTCACTAATTCTTCCTTGGAAGTCGCCTTCTTAGAATAATAGACAAACCCATGACCAGCTGTTTTGAGAGGTTCTGCTAACTCATGAATCAATGAATCGGGAACATTTAGTGGTTCTAATAATTTGATCAACACTGGGATCTTCTCCTTTATTAGTTTTATCAGAAGCATACGACAACACTTGAGCATATGATAACACATGACACCAAAAGTGCATCCTCTATCTGAGACGATGTCCAATAAACCAATCATCTTAACACTAGAAGAATACTTGCAAATTTTTTGAGATTATTTAAAATTAGAAAACAAGTAAGAAAAAAGTAAGGAATCAAGTGAGGAGTCAAAAGGTGAGTTATCAGTATGTTATTTTAGATTTAGACGATACATTATTGGATTTTAAAAAGGGTGAAGCTGAGGGGCTATCTCGTGTTTTGAAGAATCATGGCGTGGCAGATGATGAATTACCCCATGTTGTCTCAATCTATCACCAAGTTAATCGGACAGTTTGGACTGAAATCGAACAGGGTAGTGATCGTAAAATGCTATTGAATCAGCGATTTACTAGACTGTTTAAACAACTAGGGCGACCAGTTGACGATCTGTTGGGTTCACAGATTGAAAGTGATTATAGAGCATTTTTGAATAATAATTATGCTATTATCGAGGGAGCAAGACAGTTGCTAGAACGATTATCTGCTAAAAACCTGACGTTGATAGCAGGAACCAATGGTAGTCAGGAGACACAAGAAAATCGCTTGAAACATACCCAATTAGGACAGTACTTTGATTCAGTCTTTATTTCAGAAGCAGTAGGATACGCTAAACCGAGCAAAAAATTTTATCAACCAATTTTTAAGCATTATCCCAAAATGGACCATAACAATGCCATTATGATTGGCGATAGTTTGAACTCAGATATTGCAGGTGCTCATAATAGTGCTATTGATAGTATATGGTTTAATCCATCTGGCATGGAAAACACTTCATTAGTAAAACCCAAATTTGTGGCTAAAACCTACAATGATATCTTATCTATCTTGGTGTAACTATTGGATTAATTTTTTGTTTTCAAATTTTTATTTTTATTTTTTTAAATTTTTTGATTAGTTTTATGACTAGCTACTTTAGTAGGTAAGACATAGTCTATATCCCGTTCATACAAAACGCCCAACCTATTATGCGTAGGTTGGGCGTTCGTGTAGTAATATTATTCGAAATTATCATGTTTCGCAAATTCATTAAAGCGTTGTCTTGATTAGGTATTAGGTAACCATCTTAAAGGACTTAATCGTCCATTTTTAAGAGCATGGCGTTGAGGGCGACAATAACGGTACTGAGTGACATCAAGATTGCTCCTACGGCTGGGCTGAGGATGATTCCCCAGTTAGCAAGGACACCAGCTGCTAGTGGGATTGTAATGATGTTGTATCCCGCTCCCCACCAGAGGTTTTGGATCATTTTCCGTTGGGTGTTTTTAGCTAGTGTCAAGAAGTGCAAGATATCTGCTGGGTCACTTTTCACTAGAATGATATCAGCTGAATCATTTGCTACATCCGTTCCTGCTCCAATAGCAACACCAATATCTGCTCTGACCAGGCTAGGGGCATCGTTTACGCCATCTCCAACCATCATCACGGTTTTGCCCTCTGATTTGTAGCGTTTGATGATTGTTTCTTTGTCTTCAGGTTTCAAACTAGCGTGAACGTCGTCGATTCCTAATTCTGTCGCAACTAGATTGGCAACAGCTTCGTTATCACCCGTTAACATCACTGGTCTGATTCCTTTTGTCTTAAGGGCTGTAATCATTCGCTTAGCTCCAGACTTAATTTGGTCACCTTGAGCGATTAAACCGATGGGTTGTTGGTCGACCAAGAGATAACTGATTGAATTACCTTTTTCCGATAGGTGTGTAAAATCAGTATCGTTATAGTCTATTGTGTGATCTTTCAAGTAAGAGACATTAACGATTTTGACATCTTGACTGTCAATGGTACCTTCTAAACCAGTTCCTGGGATATTCTCCACTTCTGTCGCTAGTGGTAGTTCAACCTTTTCCTCTGTTGCTTTTGTTATAATCCCTCGCGCTAGAGGATGACTTGAGTTTTGCTCTAAGGAAGCAATGTAAGCCAAGATTTTTTGCTGATCATAGTCATCCGAATAAGAGATGATGTCATTGACGGCAAAGTTTCCTTCTGTCAATGTTCCCGTCTTATCCATCATAACGACATCAATATGTCGGGCAACTTCTATCGCTTGACGATTTTTGATTAGGAGACCATTTTTGGCACCTAGCGAGGTCGATTTGGCGGTTACCAATGGGATAGCTAGTCCTAAGGCATGTGGGCAGGCGATAATCAACACGGTCACCATCCGTTCTAGCGCTATTCCGATATCTCCAGTTAGAGATAACCAAACAATGAAAGCTAAGATGCCGACTATTAAAGCTATGTAAAACAACCACTTGGCGACTCTATCAGAGAGAGTTTCGACGGATGATTTATCTTGTTGAGCTTTACTGACTAAAGCCATCACTTGAGACAAGTATCCTGACTCTCCAGTCCCTGTGACAGAGATTGTTAACGTGCCATTTCCATTGACCGAACCACCGATAACGTCGTCACCTGTATTTTTTTCGACTTCTTTCGATTCGCCAGTTACCATAGCTTCATTGACGGATGAGTTACCCTCGACGATTTTTCCATCAGTCGGTATCTTTTCACCAGCTTGGACCAGAAGTTTTTGACCAACAGTGACATCACTCAGTTGAACTTCTGACGTGCTACCATCGTCACCTACTAATTTTGCAGTTTTTGGGAGTAGTGCAGCCATTTTCTCGAGAGCATTTCCAGCATTACTGATGGCATTCATCTCAATCCAGTGACCCAAGAGCATGATGACAATCAAGGTGGCTAACTCCCAGAAGAAGTCCATCACGTGTGTGTCGTGGAAAAATGTGTTCATGATGAAGGCGTACAGACTATAGAGATAAGCAACTGATATTCCTAGAGATATCAGGGTCATCATGGCCGGGTTCTTCATGCTCAACTCCATCTTTGCACCCTTTAAAAAAGGCATACCACCATAAAAGAAAAGGGCAGTTGCTAAGACAAGGACGACCCAATCAGAACCAGGGAAAGTGATTTGAAATGGTAGATCCAATCCCATCATCGGTGAAAATAAAATAATTGGTATCGCAAGAATTAGGGAAACAAAGAATTTCTGTTTGAGATTACCCATATGCATGGAGTGATCCATCATGTGGTCATCAGCGTGATCCATATGATGATTCATGTGATCCATATCTTTAGAATGAGCCATAGAGGCATCATCTTGATGGTCAGAGTGATTGTGTGTTGTTTTGTCGTGGCGTGTCATGTGTATCCCTCCAAAATATCATTGTTGCGTTTAATGAAACCTACATTGCCATCTTATCATTAAGGATTACAAATGTAAACGAATAAACCTTATAGATTTAAGTTGTTATAAAAGAAAATGACACTGATATCATTGAAATGCTAACCATTTTCGTGTAAAACATATAGTGTTATGTATTTTCATAGTGGTTTGTTCGTGTTGAAGTTAGTCAGAAGCAATGAGATTCAAATAACACGCGAATTAGGAGGATGATTTACGAATGAAACTATTTCTTGATAATATTAAATTTAGAGGAAAGGAGACACTCATCTTTTATAGTGGGGTTATCATTGTTGCTATCCTTTCTGGTGCTAGCTCACATTACCTGCTATCAGCATTGTCGTTAGTAACTACTATTAGAGAGGCAAACCCATTTTTGATAGGGGCACTTCCCATTATTGGACTAGTAACAGCGTATGTTTTTAAACATTTTAATAGAGGAGCAGAAAGAGGAAACAATGTCATTATTGAAAGCACCCAAAGTGAGATCAATGTGCCGTTAAGAATGGGTATTTTTACGTTTGTTTTTACTATATTATCCCATCTTTTTGGAGCTTCGGTTGGTCGCGAAGGAAGTTCCGTGCAAATCGGAGGAGTTTTAGCTAATCAAGTCGGTAGGAAAATGAAGTTGCCTACGAACAAGAAAGCATTATTGGTTCACGCTGGCATTAGTGCAGGGTTTTCTGGCATATTTGGAACACCTTTGGCAGGCACCATGTTTGGAATGGAAGTTCCTTACATTTTAAGGTTAAATCAAGCAGCTTTTTTACCCTGTCTTATAGCGGCCTACGTATCAAATGCAACAGCCTTATTATTGGGAACAACCCATCAACTTCAACAAATGGGGACTATTCCTACCCTGACCTTTAAATTTATAGCTGTCTTGGTAATCGCATCATTTTTATTTGGTTTAACAGCTTTGGCGTTCATTCGAGTTATCGTAAGTTTAAAGTTACTATACAATCGTTTATGGAAACGTTATTGGCTAAAGGCTATATTATCTTCAGTTACAGTAGTCGTATTAATATTGGCACTGCATGGTGAATCTTATGAAGGATTAAGCTTGTGGTTAATACAAGATGCCTTTAACCAAACGCTTGATGTGCAAGTGTCCTTGCTTAAATTTGTATTAACAACATTCTCTCTTAGTGCAGGATTGCAGGGTGGGGAAGTGACACCACTTTTTGAGATTGGAGCAACCCTGGGAAATGCCATCGCTGGTTTAACCAGTGAGTCTACGTCTTTTTTTGCGGCAATAGGTATGATAACCGTTTTCGGCTGTGCCACAAACAGCCCAGTGTCGACTATTTTTCTAGGAATTGAACTATTTGGGCTAGATGGTATTCCCTATTATGCGATTGCAATTATTTTAGGAAATCTTGTGATGGGAAGAAATAGTCTTTATCCCTCACAAAAAGTCGTTCGGAGACGATTTTTCATATCTCCAGGCGATATCGGTAAGAAATTATCTGACCTTTAATCTTTAACAGTTACATAAAAGGCTTCTTCTTACCTTCTTCTGTGATATCGGTTGTCAAATATGATAGTGAGTGTTTATCCCCTGAACAAATCATCGTTATTTACGATTTTCAATCAGCAAGACAGTCACATTCAAAATCAACGAAAAGTTCTCGACTTACTAACTTAACTCCTCCTTGACAGCTAGTCCATTTCAATCAACCAATCGGCCTTTTTGATGACGCTCAAGTGTTAGGTAAGTCAATCCTAAGGTGTATAATGCTGAAATACGTTGTGTCAATTCTTTCTGCACATCAACGGATAAAGGATCAGTGATGGTTTGTTTGCACGAGAAACTAATAAACGCAAGAAGGTATAGATATCCGGGCAAGTTCCAACCGTTGAGCGTGCATTATCAGACAGTCTTTTTTGAATGATAACGATGGAGAATGGTAAATTTGCGATTTTTTGAACAGACACAAGGTCGCCCGTATTTAGGCAGATAGTGTGCTAAAAAGCTCGGGAAAGTATCGTTTAGATTACGTCTGGGCTCAACCCGTAAGCGGGTTGACAAAGCGTGGCAACTTGCCAAAACCTGACAGACAAGTATCGCAATTATTTAATAAAAACGGAAGTTGGTATGGATAATTTCTGATGATAAAGATAAGACGACTACTGAATCTCAAAAAATGTCACACCATCCTAATGAAAGAATAGTAAACCCTATACTAATGGTAACAGAAAACATAGTAAGTGAGAAAACGTAGCGAATGAGAAAACAGAATAAAAATTAAAAATCGCGGGAGCGATTTTTTTTTTACGTATTCTTTGCAATTCTTAATAAAACTTTACAGCGAACTCATTAGAACTCAATAATCGCCTTATATAATATAAGCATCACTTAAAAATATAGAACTACGAAGGGATGAGTACAATGACTTTGTTGACTGCCCACTCTGGGAGTGACGAATTGCCTGAAAATAGTATCAAATTTGCCTCTTTTTTTAGAAACAAACCAGCAGTCGATGCCATAGAAGTCGACGTTAGATATGATGACTTAGAACACAAATTAGTCCTGCATCATGAACCATTGGAAAAGGATAGATTGTACACGTCACTTGCCTCTATTTTTAAATGTATCAAAAATAGCCATCTCTTGATCAATTGTGATTTGAAAGAAACGGGATTAGAAGACGAGGTCTTTTGGTTAGCAGATCAATATGGTATCAAACACAGAGTCTTGTTGAGCGGAGCTGTGAATCCGCTATTTTTGAAGAGGCATGCGAATCATATTTTGATGAACCTAGAGAACGGGATTGATATCGATCGTTTGACAGGAGTCTTGAATGAACAAGTCTTAGTAGTGGCACTTGAGACCTTAGCTCAAAAAGGGGCAACTCTTATCAATTTAAATGAGAACTGGTTGACTCCAACTATTCAGGAACGAGGGGAAGAGTTGGGATTACTTTTCTCCGTTTGGACGGTCAATGATTACAAAAAAATAGCCAGGTATCGCAAACAACGCGTCTTCAATATTACCTCTAAAAAGGCTTGGGGTTTCATCACTAGGGAAGTAGGGATTTCATCATGAAGTATTTGAATCCTGTCCGTATGTATCGGTTGTTTGGTGGAAAGTACCTGTTTGACGTAATGATTTTTGCAGTATTCTTACTCTCTTTCTATGGCCCGTTAGTTAACACGTTTACGTTAGCTTTTGCGGATCAATATCAAGTACCACATGTGCTTCCAACGCAGTTTGGAGTAGCGTGGTGGCAGTATATCCTAGCTCAAGATGACCTAATGGTTTCAATTGCTAATTCGTTCATTATAGCGGTCATTGCGACTGTGTTATCTCTATTAGTCTGTATCCCAGCTGCCTATGCTTTAGCTCGTTTTGATTTCAAAGGGAAGAGTTTTTTTATGTTCTCCTTTCTTCTATCAAATGCGTTTCCGAAGATTGGACTATATACGGCACTCGGCATATTGTTTTATCGCTTTCAATTGATGGGAACTTTGACGGGTGTCATCATCGTCCATATATTGAATACAATGATCTTTATGATCTGGATTCCAGCTGGTTCATTTCAAAAAATCCAGCGCCAACAAGAAGAAGCAGCAAGAGACATTGGTGCAGGCCCGATTCGTACCTTCTTCAAAATTACAATGCCACAAGCCATTCCGGCTATTGCTGTCGCAGCTATGTATACCTTTCTTGGCTCACTCGAAGAAGCCCAAGGAACCTTGTTAGTAGGATTTCCGGAGATCAAAACTATGGCAACATCTATGTATAGCGTTATCTTAGATTATCCTCCGATGGCTGGTGCAGTCTTTTCAGTCATCTTGATCATTCCAACACTCCTGTTACTTTGGTTGTGTCGCAAGATTTTTGGTAAGGATTTGTTTTCAGGTGGCATCTCATTGTAACGTTAATAATTTGCAAAACGATATCACTCATCAGACACAGGAGGCATCAGGGATATGTTGAATCAAAATTTGGATAAAAGAAAAGTAAGGATTTCTGGTGTTTCTAAGGTCTACGACAATGGCAACGTGATCCATGATATTAATCTGGATATTTACACTGGCGAAATTTTGACGTTGCTCGGACCATCGGGGTGTGGGAAAAGTACGATTCTACGCTGTTTAGGTGGGTTACAAAGTGTCGACACAGGCACGATAATGATTGATGATCTGGATGTCACAGATCAGCCCGCAGAAAAACGGCCAACCAGTATGGTCTTTCAAGGCTATAATCTGTGGAGTCATATGACTGTCTATGAAAATCTGGCTTTTGGATTGAAACTAAGACACTATCCAAAAAAGGTTATTAAAGAAAAAATCAAGAACATCCTAGACCTCTTAAACTTGCCGGGGATAGAGAAAAAATTCCCGAGTCAACTATCGGGGGGACAACAGTAACGCATAGCAATTGGCAGGTCATTACTGCTAGAACCATCAGTTTTGTTGATGGACGAACCTTATTCTGCATTGGATGCCAAGATTAGGCAACAGATGCGAGAGGAATTGAAGCGTATCCAAAAAGAAACCAAAGTGACGGTGGTCTTTGTAACGCATGATCAAGAAGAAGCCATGTCGTTATCGGACCGAATCGTTGTGATGGAGAAAGGTCGGATTGCTCAAATTGATACACCTTCAGAGATTTATGAGAATCCCATCAATCATTACACGGCATCTTTTATCGGCGAAATGAATTTTATCCGCATTGATGATGACCGAGAACTAGCTTTTCGACCGCAAGACGTGACACTCTCACCGGTGAAAGGGGAAAGAAATGGTGAAATCTTACAAATCATGAATGCTGGACATTTTTCTATCTTACTATTGAATTATAACGGGAAACAACTGAAAGTGTATCTCGATAAAGAGGAATCAAAACAATATAAAGAAGAGCAATCCCTTTACTTCACAATCACTAAATCAAAAACCTATTAGGAGCGAAAATAATGACGCAAAAAAAGAAGTCTCTATTCAATAAAAAGAACGCCAAGTAGCTCAGCGACAAAAAAAGGTTCAAATGACAGTGTTAGTGTTGGCTACTGCCTTACCCTATTTGTTGACTTTACCGGCTTTCTTGATTGTAGTCTTTTTCATCGTTTATCCTATAGGAACAACGGTTGTCAGAAGTTTTCAAGATGGTGAGACCAAGGCATTTACATGGGCTAATTATCAGTATTTCTTGACCGATCCTATCCAACAAGCAAACTTGCTTTACACACTCCAAATAGTTGTTGTTACGGTGGTCTTTTCAGTTGTTTTGGGGTATCTGTTGGCATTGTATATGAGATTTAGTCGCTCAAAGGTCAGCAAATGGATGAATCAACTCAATTTATTACCACGATTCATACCTAGCCTAGTAGCTGTTTATTCGATGATTATGATCATTAGAGATTCTGGTGTCCTGAATCGTGTGAGTCAGCTATTCGGTGGGGATTATAAACCCGGGATGATGTACAATGCCGTTGGAATCACAGTGATGAATCTATGGTTCAATATTCCCTTCGTGGCATTATTGATTTTGGCGAGCCTATCCTCCATTAGGATGGCTTCTGTCGAGGCTGCTAGGGATGTGGGAGCCAATTGGTTCCAAATCTTCAAATCTATCATATTGCCAGTGACTTATAAAGAAGTATTAGTAGCTATTACGTTTGTCTTTATGGGGAATGTTGGTTCGTTTACGACGCCATTTCTTATGGGGGGTAATCATCCTAAAATGCTTGGCATCGCACTTTATGATCAATTCAACAGCTATATGGATTATGAGAGAACAGCTGCGTTATCGGTGATCATGTTTTTGATCTGTTCTGTATCAGCAGTGTTCTATATTATCAGTAATTTGAAAAAAGAAAAATGGCGGTAGGAGAAGGGGAAATGAAATAGTGGAACTATATTCGGAAACGCTCACGCTTGATCCATCGTCGCATCAAAAACATCTGAAGATACCACTGGAGTTGGATCGCCCATATGATGAGTTAAAGATTACATTCGGTTACTCGCCAAAAATTGTCCCCGAGGCGGTAGCAATCAAGAGAATCGAGGAACTATTATCAGATTATTTTAGACCTGAAGATAGCCCAGTAGAGGCGAGTGGTTTCTTACCTTTGGTTAATCTTATTACGGTATCACTTTCTTATAACGGTCACTATCTGGGTTGCCACCATAACAAGAAAATGCCACAAGAAATAGTCATTTCAGAAAAGGGAAGTTCAGCAGGATTTATTCCTCAAGCAGTTTGCCAGGGACAATGGGAAATACAATTGGATATGCATTGCTTATTATCGCCAACTTGTGTCGTTGAGTTGCGTGTAGTCGGAGGAGATAGAGCATGAAGTATCTACAAACGGAATTACATTCCCATACAATGAATAGTGATGGAGACTTTACTACAGCTGAATTAGTGCAGGCTGCGAAAGATTTTGGCTATAAAATATTAGCTATTACAGACCATAATACGATGGCGCCTACCTTGGAGTTACAACAACTGACAAAAGAAACCGAGGGAATTCGGGTTTTGAAGGGCATGGAATGGACGACTTTTTACGGTCATCTCTTGGTGATTGGTGCAAGAGAGGTCATTGACTGGCGAGATGCAGAAAAGGATACGATTGACGCGTCCTTAAAAGCAATCAAAGCGGTTGGTGGGATAACTGGAATTGCACATCCATTCTCTATTGGGAGTCCTATCTGTACAGGTTGTAGTTGGGATTTTCATGTAGAAGATTTTGGCTTGATCAATTTTATCGAAGTGTGGAATCGTTTAAATCCAGATGATAATTTTAGAAGTCAGCAAGCTTACGATATGTGGGTTGATCTCCTTGACCAAGGCTACCGAGTTTCTTGTAGTACTGGTCGCGATTGGCATCGTCAAGAAGCAGCTGGTGATAATACTGCTTTGACAGTTATCGGCGTTAGTAACATGGATGATTTAGAGTTACCGACTGAAGAAGAAACACTTGAAAGTTTGAAAAGAGGAAATTTCTACATTAGCCTAGGTCCGATATTAGACTTATACGTCTCGCAAAAAGGTCAGCGGTTCTATATGGGTGACGAACTGAGTGCAGGGACCACTAAAGCAACGGTGAAAGTGTCAGGAACAGAACAAGAAAAATTACAACATTTTGGTTTTTTTCCGGAGAAAATAGTTGTAATCAATAATGGAAAAGTCATCAATGAACGTGAAATAGACCAAGGATCAACATCTTATATCAGTTTAACAATCGAACCAGGTTATTTACGGTTTGAAGTTTGGGGAACAGCCAAACACAAAACCAACGAGCGGTTGATTATTGCTAATCCTTACTATGTGGTGTAAGTAGTGGTTCAAATAGTGTTATAGATAGTGGTGTAGCTATATGTAGCTATAGAAAACTTGATGGCGTTTTATGTGTCACATGCAGATTGCTTAGGTAGATGTAAAATTATATAGACATAAAAACTATAAAGAACAAACTATAAAGTTAATTACTGTAGAGCTAAAAAAAGATAAATAGAAACAAAAAACACAGAAGTAAACGTTATAAGAAAAACGCTGTAATTCATTGGATTTACAGCGTTTTTTACCATTATTTTTTATAGATTTTAGCCTAATACACAAACCTATTTTGTCTCTGCTGAAATGGACCATAGCCAACGATATAAGTTGGCAGTAAGACCAGTAGTTGGGTTTATTAGTCCAGTTAATGTATTAACGGATCCTAAAGCCTCGTTGGTAGGCTTTGGGGATTGGGGTGTTAAGGTGGAGTGTTTCTCCTGCGTGTAGGGTCCAATAAGGGTCTTTCAATATGCCGCGGCCGACAGCCACAAAATCAGCTTTGTTAGATGCAATAACCGCGTTGGCAACGGCAGGATCGTGAAGGAGGCCAACTGCTGTGACAATAGCATTGGTGGCATCTTTGATTTTTTTGGCATAGTCGACTTGATAGCCAGCATACAATTTATTAGGACCCGTAGGCCCTTCTCCACCGCTACTGACATGAATTGTGTCAACGCCAGCAGCCATATACCGTTTGATTAACTGGATGCTATGGTCTAACTGATAGCCGTTAGGGGCATACTCTACTGCACTAATACGAAGTTGTAAGATCATTTCTTCTGGAATGACTGCCTTGACAGCTTCAACGACCTCTACACCAAATAGTGCCAAGTCTTTTCCATATTTATCAGTTCGATGATTGGTTAAAGCGGATTGGAATTCATGGATCAGATAGCCGTGTGCCCCATGTAGTTCTATAAAATCAACCCCAGCATCAACTGCTCGACGGGCGCTGTCTTGGAAATGCTGAACGATTTTTTCTGCTTCTTGAGTAGATAAGGCATGAGGTGTTTTATAATTTGGAGCAGGAAATCGGATTGCTGAAGGGGCTACTGGTTGCGAGGCGTCTTCTGCTTTTCTTCCCGCATGGGCGATTTGAATGCCGACAGTTGCTCCGTATGTCTTCAGTTCACTCACTAATGATTTCAAAGGTGCGACTTGGGCATCTTCCCACAAGCCTAGATCAAAGTCGGTGATGCGACCATCTGGATCAACATCAGTCATTTCGATAATGATGGTCCCAGCGCCGCCAACTGCCCGACTAACATAATGTTGCCAATGCCAACTGTTCACGATACCATTTTTTTCAATAACTGAATATTGGCACATAGGGGGCATGACGACACGGTTTTTGAAGTGAGTCTGTTTGATAGTGATAGGGTCTAGTAATGACATAGGCATCCTCCTCGTAATGATCAAGTTACTACCAGTGTAATCCTTTAGCGATTTCTTCAAAAGAAATTTGCTCCATTTTTTTGTGTAACTGTCTCTAGAACTGACGATTGATAGTTTTCTGCAGTGATAGTTGACATTTCTGTAAATGTGACATACTATACGGATATAATATGTCACAAAGGAGTGGTTATGGTTGGAGTTTTCACAACGGCAAAAAGAAATAATCACCATCGTTAAGGCTGAGCAGCCAATCACGGCTGAAAAGATTGCTGAGATTGTTGGGTATTCAAAGGCAACTTTAAGACCAGATTTTTCGTTACTGACGATGAGTGGGATCTTAACAGCTAAGCCGAAAGTTGGTTACTTAATCAACGAAGAGTTCAGCGATTCGCTGGTAGTCGATCAGATTGCGCGACAAAAGATCGAGCATGTGATGGCGGTTGCGGTCAATATTCCAAAGGAGTTAAGTATCCAAGATGCGATTATCCAGCTTTTCTTAGAGGATTGTGGTTCTCTTTATATCGTTGAGGATCGTGTGTTGGTCGGCATCGTGTCGCGAAAAGATCTCTTGAAGGGGGCACTGGGAGATGCTGATCTGTCTAAAGTTCCGGTTGGGACTTTGATGAGTAAGATGCCTAATATCTACACTATTTTTGATGATACAAGTGTCTTAGAAGCCACACGCTCACTCGTATTACATGCTGTTGATAGCTTGCCCGTTTTGAGTCGAGAGATCTATGACAGCGAAGGCAAAAAGGTAGTAGTTGGGAAGTTTTCCAAATCTACTGCGACAAGGCAGTTGCTAGACATCTTGAAAAAAGAGTTTTGATAGGGGGTAACTATGGAACATTACATGATACATATTTTATCTGATTCAACAGGAGAAACAGTTGAGGCTGTGATTCGATCAGCGATATATCAGTTTAAAACGAACAATTATCGCATCATCAAACATTCGTATGTTGCTTCAGCTGAGGAAATCGATCAGATCTGTCGAAAGGTTGCTAAGAATGAGAAGTCGCTCTTGTACTATACGTTTGTCAAAAAAGAAATGGCGGACTATATGAAAGAGGCTTCTAAACGGTATGACATTGAGAGTGTGGATATTTATTCCAGTATTTTAAATAGTATGTCACATTTATTTCACCAGGAACCGATTGAGAAACCCGGAAGTAATCGTAGACTTGATGAATCGTACTATAAGAGGATTGATGCCATCGAATTTTCAGTCATGTATGATGATGGCCGAGATCCAAGGGGAATTGAGAAAGCCGATATTGTTTTGATTGGCATCTCTCGAACGTCTAAGACGCCACTTTCAATCTATCTAGCAAACAAAAATATCAAAGTGGCAAATGTTCCATTATTTCCCGAGTCACAACCCCCAAAGGAACTATTTGTAATCGACCCTGTGAAGATCATTGGATTGACAAATTCTCCTGAAAAACTAAATGAGATTAGGCGTGAGCGATTGAAATCTCTCGGAATGCCTGACCAGTCAAAATATGCTGGACGCGAAAGAATCTTAGAAGAACTCGAGTATGCGTCAGACGTCATGGCAAAACTTGGCTGTAAAGTAATCAATGTGTCCAATAAAGCAATTGAAGAAACAGCAGATATCATTATTAGCTATTTGAGTGCCATTAATCAGAAAGTATAAATTTCCTAATTGTTTTGTTCAACTCAAGACCAGTACATAAAAAGTGTATATCAGAAGTGTATATCAGAAGTGTAATGAGATTTGGCTATGAGATTTGAGTGAAAGACCACAAATGAAGGAGTGACTATGAATGGAAGCAATCACAAAAGCAAAGAAGTTTGTCTATGACTTTACAGAGGGTAGTAAGGACCAAGCCACTTTATTAGGGGGTAAAGGTGCTAATTTGGCAGAGATGACACGTCTAGGGATTCAGATACCAGAGGGTTTCACGATTACGACGGAAGCTTCGATCCAGTTCTATCAAGAAGGAAAACAATTATGGGATGCTTTAAAAGAGCAAATTGAAAACGCTTTGATAGACCTAGAACGCAAAACGGGAAAATCATTTGATGATCCTAAAAAACCCTTACTGGTGTCAGTTAGGTCTGGCGCAGCTATTTCTATGCCTGGGATGATGGATACAGTCTTGAATTTAGGACTCAGTGATGATTCAGTTAAAGGCCTTGCAGACCAAACTAGCAATCCAGCTTTTGCTTATGATAGCTACCGTCGATTTATTCAAATGTTTGCTGATGTGGTCAAGGGTGTGCCACGGGTCTTTTTTGAGCGCGAACTCGAGCAGGTAAAAGCGGTTCATCAGTTGGAGTTTGATTATCAATTGACGGCACCACAGTTGATGGACTTGGTCACAACCTACCAAAAAATCTATCAAAGAGAAACAGGTGAAGCCTTTCCACAAGTGCCAAGAGAGCAACTTTACCAAGCTGTCGAGGCTGTTTTTAGGTCGTGGAACAATGAGCGTGCCATCCTGTACCGGGAATTACACCACATTCCTGATGACCTTGGGACTGCAGTCAATGTCCAACGGATGGTGTTTGGCAATCTAGGCAATGATTCAGGTACTGGTGTTGCATTTACTAGAAACCCTTCAACAGGTGACAAGGAACTGCTGGGTGAGATTTTAATCAATGCTCAAGGGGAAGATGTGGTAGCAGGCATCAGAACTCCGCGACCAATTAAAGATTTGGAACGTCTAGATTCATCTAGTTATCATCAATTTTTAAAGATTGCACGCACTCTTGAAAATCATTACGAGGATATGCAAGATATAGAGTTCACCATTGAATCGGGGAAACTCTATCTGCTACAAACGCGTTCTGGGAAGAGGACTGCAGCAGCGGCTATCAAAATTGCGGTGGACCTCGTTCATGAAGGTAAGATTACCAAAGAAGTGGCGATTAAACGAATTGATACGAAACAATTAGACCAATTGTTGCATCCCACTTTTGATCCGACAGCCATTCAACAAGCAGCACAACTCGGTAAGGGATTAGGAGCCTCACCTGGTGCTGCTTCAGGGAAAGTCTATTTTGATGCTGATAAGGTTGCAGCTGCTAAACACGAAGGAATCAAAGCTATTTTAGTTCGCAAAGAAACATCTGCCGAAGACCTGGCAGGGATGGTTAGTTCAGAAGGTATTTTGACAGCACGCGGTGGGTTAACCTCCCATGCTGCTGTTGTAGCTCGTGGCATTGGCAAGTGTTGTGTGGTTGGCTGTTCAGCTGCAACAATCGATGAAGAGGCAAAGACGTTGAGCTTTGGTAATCAAGTGATATATGAGGGAGATATCATTTCAATCGATGGCGCTAGTGGAGATGTTTATAGAGGGAGAATTTCAAAAACGAAAGCACAGTTAACCGGAGATTATGATGCCTTTATGACTTGGGTCAATGATCTTAAGACTTTGAAAGTGAAAGCCAACGCTGATACACCAAAAGACGTGATTCAAGCCTTAAAATTAGGAGCAGAGGGTGTTGGTCTATGCCGTACGGAGCACATGTTCTTCCAAAAAGACCGAATAAAAAGTATGCGAAAAATGATTTTGTCGCATTCAGTCTCAGAACGTCAAGTTTACTTGAATCAATTATTAGAGATGCAACGACAAGACTTTTATGAAATGTTCGTTGCACTCAATGGCAAGTCGATGACGATTCGTCTGTTAGATCCACCACTTCACGAATTTCTACCACGTGATCCTGATGAAATTCAAACGATAGCGACTGAAATGGGACAATCGTTAACAGACTTTGAACGCTATATGGAGTCTTTGGAAGAAGTGAACCCTATGTTAGGGCATCGGGGAGTTCGTTTAGGAATCACCTATCCTGAAGTGTCGAGAATGCAAGCGCGGGCGATCATCGAGGGAGCTATGTTGGCCGAACAAGAGATTGATAAAAAAATTGAGCCCCAAATCATGGTTCCTTTAGTTGGTATTGTCAGTGAATTGTCTTATATCAAAAAAGAAATCGTGGCAGAAATCACTGACGTATTTCATGAAAAAGGGAAAGAAATCAGCTATAAAATTGGAACGATGATTGAAGTGCCTCGTGCAGCTGTCACGGCAGATACGATTGCCAAAGAAGCAGATTTCTTTAGTTTTGGGACCAATGATTTAACACAAATGGGCTTTGGATTTTCAAGAGATGATGCAGGGAAGTTTCTACAAGAATATGAAGATAAGAATTTGCTGTCTCCTAACCCTTTCCATACGATTGATGTTGAAGGAATCGGAAAATTAGTAGAAATGGCCGTTCAACTCGGTCGTTCAGTCAAACCGAATCTTGAATTAGGGGTTTGTGGCGAACATGGTGGTGACCCTGAATCTATCAATTTCTTCCACAAACTTGGATTGGAATACGTTTCCTGTTCGCCGTTTAGAGTTCCTATCGCAAGATTAGCAGCCGCCCAAGCTGCGTTAGCACAAGCCTAAGTCATAAGTTGTTGTAGAAGTGGCTTTAGGGTTGCACTAGAAGTCTGTTTTGGCAGACATTTTAGAAATTGATTTAGAAGTATTTAGAGCATTCAAGAGCTATAAATATAATGGGTATAAAAGAAGTCAAAGAAGTTAAAGAAGTCAAAGGTATAAAAGAAAAAATTTGGAGAAATAGAAGAAACAAAAGATATAAAGGACAATTGAAGAAAGGGTGAGACACGTGTCTCACCCTTTCTAACTTTTTAACAAATTAGCAGAGTCTGCTTCAACAATAGTTGCTTAGCGGTTTAAACGCTATCTTTACTCTCTTCATAGGTAGCGATTGCTCGTTTTCTAGCCCATTGATGGTCGATGATAGGTTCTGGGTAGTCTTTTCCGATCAAAACATTAGCCTGTTTTTGCTGCTCTAAATCTAGATTAGAAGGAAAATGAATGTGTTGTTTACTTACATTCTTGAGTTCAGGAACGTAATGTCTGATAAAATCACCGTTCGGATCAAATTTTTTGGATTGTGTGGTGGGATTGAATATTCTGAAGTATGGAACAGCATCTGTACCTGTTGAGGCTGCCCACTGCCAACCACCAATATTATTAGCAGGATCGTAGTCAATCAATTGTTTCTTAAAGTAAGATTCTCCTAAACGCCAGTCAATCAATAGGTCTTTGGTTAGGAAAGAGGCGGTAATCATGCGCAAACGATTGTGCATCCAACCTGTTGTTTTTAGTTGTCTCATAGCAGCATCTATAATGGGATACCCTGTAATGCCCTCTTTCCATCGTTTAAATTGTGACTCGTCATTGATCCAATGTATATGAGAAAAGTAGGGGATGATGGGTTCTTTTTGTTGGTTAGGATGTGTGGCATAAACCATATTATAGAAGTCACGCCAAGCGAGTTCTTTAATAAAGGTTTCTTTTCCAACGCTATCAGTTGCTTGCAGAGCTGCCTCAAAAACGGTCCTTATGGAGAGTTCTCCTGTTCGTAAGAACCGCGATAGTTTACTCGTACCATGTTGAGCGGGAAAATCTCGTTGTTTATCGTAGTCAGACAGATGATCAGTGATGAAATCGCTCAGAAATGTCTTGGCGACTGCGGTTCCGAAATTTAACTGAGCTATTTCTTTAGTTAGCTTGTCTTGAGGCAATAATAACTTTTTTAAATCATCTCTATTGTTTTCAGCTATAGGTTGCAGAGATGGTTTTAGATTTAAGTCAGTAGCCTTGAATTCAATGGTATTTGGTTTCCTTTTTTTGAGAGTTTCCCATTTTTTGAAGTAAGGTGTGAACACTTTATAGTAAGAACCATCGTCTTTAACAATACTACTGGCGTCTATTAAATAATGATCAGAAAAGTGATGCGCTGTTACCCCAAGATCGGCAAAAATAGCTAAAGCTTCCCGATCACGCTTCACCCCAAATCCTGTTTCATCTTCATTAAAGTAGATAGTATCCCAATCAGGATACTGTTCTTTTAAGGTTTTAAATATTTTCTCAAGCTCTCCCTTTAAAATGAGGAGGTCGATTCCCTTCTCGGCTAATACGTATTTAAAGTGTTTGACAGCTGCAAAAAAAGTATGTTGGTTAAAGCCAATCTTGTCAGTTAGTTGTGATGGGTTGATATGAAATAAAAAAATAATGGGATTATCGTGATGGTTTTTCAGAAGCTGATTTAAACCTGTGTTATCTTCTAGTCGTAAATCACGACGAAACCACATGATTGAAGTCATAAAGTGCCTCCATTTCCATTGTCTATCTTTTAGTGTGCCATTTTAGTGTGTCATTTAGTAAAGCATTTTCAAACCTTTTGTATACACATGTCTATTCATAACCCTTTATCATATCGAAGTATAACTGGCTTTATTGAGTGAAAATAGCTTTATATAGTAGTTTCTCACCGAGTATACCATAGCTACTGAAATTAAACTTGTTACACATTTGACCAAGAAGATGAGTTGATTTTAATGGAATGCTTTTATAAGAATGCTTTCTATAAACGAGAAACAAAATGTCAAATAAATAAAATTAAACCAATTATATTTGAAATATCGTTTCATACGTGCTATCATTATAGGTGAGTGAAACCGCTTTAATTAAGGAGTGATGCGACTCCAATTATGAATGAAAATTCACAATATGTCAGACAAGTGTCAGCAACAAAATGTAACATTAACCATGATATTCACCAAATACATGGCAGGTAATCAGACATCATATGGTAGTGGGTTCTTTGGTTGAGAGTGTAGTAGCTTTATACTGTACTGTATGCAAAAAACTGTATGCAGGAAACTGTATACGAAAATGGTATGCAGAAGGGTTGTAGGTAAAAGGGGGATCTTGATGGATTTAGGCAAATTAACAACAGAAACACGTAATCAAAAAACGATGACTTTAGATGAGTTATCAACAACTGATTTCTTAACGGTCATGAATAACGAGGATCAATTGGTAGCTTTAGCGGTTAAAAAGGAAATTCCCGCGATCAGTCAGGTAGTCGAGGAGATTGTTTCCTCCTTTAATAATGGCGGCCGTTTGATCTATATGGGCGCTGGGACGAGTGGTCGTCTAGGGGTACTTGATGCTGCAGAGTGTGTCCCAACGTTTAGTGTTTCAAGTGAGTTAGTTCAAGGGTTGATTGCGGGCGGTTTAAAAGCGATGACTGTCGCTGTTGAGGGGGCTGAGGATTCCAAGGAGTTAGGCAAGGCTGACTTAGTTGATCTTAAGTTGACGAAACATGATACGGTTGTTGGAATTGCTGCGAGTGGACGAACACCTTATGTGATTGGTGGATTAACTTATGCCAATGAGGTCGGTGCAACGACTGCAGCTTTATCTTGTAATAAAAGTGCTGAAATCAGCGCTTTCGCTACTTACGCTATCGAAGTAGAAGTTGGTCCAGAAGTTTTGACTGGATCAACAAGGTTAAAGGCTGGGACTGCTCAAAAGCTAGTTTTGAATATGTTATCGACCGGAGCGATGGTCGGTATCGGAAAAGTATATCAAAATTTGATGGTCGATGTGTTGCCTTCAAATGATAAATTAGTGGAGCGCGCGAAACGGATTATCATGGCAGCGACTGATTGTACGTACCAAGTTGCAGAGACAGCTTTTGAAGCATCTGGTCACAAGGTCAAACTGGCAATTGTGATGGTAGTAACAGCTACCACAAAGGAAGTTGCAAGCGATAGGTTAGAAAAAGCACACGGCTTTATTCGTCAAGCGATTAAGGGATGACTTGAACTTAGTGTGAGTGACATAGAGGATTTAGCTATTTGATAATAGGTTAATAGGGTTAACATAGGTCAATAGAGTTAATCAATGAATTACGAATACTGGTAAAAAGTAAAAACTATCATAAGAAAAAGTAATAGAAGCAATCAGTAACAGAAGTAGCAGAAGTAAAAAGCAATAAAATAAAAAGTTTATAACACTAAACTACTAATGGAGGGATTAGAATGGCAAAAATTAGTGAAAAAACATTAGCACATGATATCTATGCCCATATCGGTGGGACGGGAAATGTTTCTAATGTTATCAATTGTATGACACGGGTCAGGATTGATATTAAAGATGATGACCATGTAGATATTGAAGGATTGAAGAAGGTTCCGGGGGTATTGGGTGTCGTTGAAGATGAATTGCTTCAAGTTGTCTTAGGTCCAGGAATTGTGACCAAAGTAGCCAATATAATGTCAGAAGAATTAAAAGGCAAACCGGCAGCTGTTGAGGCTGATAGTCCGGTAAGTGGTAAAACTCAAGCGGAGCGAGAAGCGGCAAAAAATAAATCAGAAATCAAAAAACGCAATAATACACCGTTTAAACGGGCGCTAAAAGCAATTGCGAGTATCTTTGTACCGTTGATTCCAGCTTTCGTAGGTGCCGGTATCATTGGTGGTATTGCTTCGATTTTAGGAAATTTACTGACAGCTGGAGTTGTTTCTGGGGATGCATTGACCAATATCCGTGTAGTACTCGGAATCATCCAAAGTGGGTTATTTGCTTATTTAAACATCTATATTGGGATTAATGCAGCTAAAGTGTTCAAGGGAACTGAAGGTCTTGGTGGTGTTATTGGTGGTGTCGTTTACTTAACAGGTATGAATCCTGAAGCACCGCTACCAAACATCTTTACTGGTCAACCACTGGCAGCTGGTCAAGGTGGTGTTATTGGGGTTGTCTTAGCCGTTTGGATTTTGTGTTATGTTGAAAGAAGTCTACGTAAGGTTGTACCAAACTCAATCGACGTCATCGTTACTCCGACTATTTCATTGTTAGTCGTCGCATTGGTTACTATCTTTTTAATCATGCCAATAGCTGGTGCAGTATCTAGTTCACTTGTTGGGGCAATCACTTGGGTGCTTAATGTTGGTGGTGCATTTGCAGGCTTTGTCCTTGGAGCGCTCTTCTTACCAATGGTAATGCTTGGTTTGCATCAAATTTTGACACCAATCCATATCGAAATGATTTCGAGTCAAGGTTACACCCTTTTACTACCAATCTTAGCTATGGCCGGTGCAGGACAAGTCGGAGCAGCTTTTGCATTATGGCTTAAATGTCGCAAGAATAAACCATTGGAAAATATGATTAAAGGTGCTTTACCAGTTGGTATCCTTGGAATTGGAGAACCGTTAATTTATGCTGTTACATTGCCACTAGGAAAACCATTTATCACTGCTTGTATCGGTGGTGGTGTCGGTGGTGCCGTTGTTGGATTGATAGGTGGCATTGGTGCTACTGCCATTGGCCCGAGTGGTGTTGCTTTGATTCCGTTGATTTATGGTGACAAATGGTGGGGTTATGTCCTTGGATTATTAGCTGGTTACCTTGGCGGATTCATTGCGACTTATTTCTTTGGAGTGCCAAAAGAAGCGACTGAAGCTAAAGAACTCGATACAGAAGAAATTGACGATAAGACAGTTATTGATTACAATAACTTTAATATGGACTAGCTTTAATATGGCTTTTAAATTTGTCCTGAAGTCAAACTGTTACTGAGCTAAACAGTGAGAGTTACTGAAGAATAACTTGTTGAGGTGGTGAGAAATCGACCACCTCTTTTTTGACAAAAGTATAATCTTAAGTCAAAGTACATAAGTCAATATATATATAAATCAGCACACATTAATTAGTCCGCAAAAATCAATATATTTGAATCAATATATGTTGATTAATACATTTAAATCAATATACTTAAGGAAATAAAGAAGAAAATAAAGAGGAAAATAAAGAAGGAAATAAAGTTAGAGATGGGATATACAAAGTAAGAGAGGTGACTAATGCCAAAGAGTATTTTAATTACAATACAAAGTAAGTTGACCGATTTTTCTTCTACTGAAGTGAGAATTGCGCAGTTTATTTTGGACAATCCAACTGAAATTCCTCATTTGAATACGGCTGAGTTGGCTGAAAAAACTGGGACAAGTCCATCAAGTGTTGTCCGATTTGCCCGTAAAATAGGGCTAAAAGGTTATACTGAACTACAAATGGAGTTGACAAGAGTAGAAAGTATTGATGAGCGTCTTTATGATGAGATTAATCCTAAAGATAATACTACGACTTTAAAGCAAAAACTTGCTTTACGAATCAATCACAGTATAACAACGACTTCTGAAAGCTTATCAAACAAAGCACTGGATCAGGTTGTAACGGCAATAGAGAGTGCCTCACATGTTATTGTATATGGACTTGGTGCTTCAGGATTAGTAGCCCAAGATTTTGTCCAAAAATTTGGCCGTGTCGGAAAGGCGACACATTTCATTACAGACACTCATCAAGTCGCTGTTGAAATCGAAAATCAGCTACCAAAACCATTATTCTTCGTTATTTCCCATTCAGGTGAGACAAAGGAGGCTATTACATTAGCCAAAATTGCCAGAGACAGAGGGTTAAAAGTGGTCACTTTGACCTCAAATGCGACGAGTCAGTTGTATGCGCTTGGTGACTATCAAGTGTTAACGACTGGCAATTTGAACGAGAAGGCTTTAAGAGCTGCCTCTACGACTTCTCTGATTTGTCAATTATATGCAGTGGATCTGTTGTACTATCGATATGTTCAAAAGAAGTACAGTTTTAATGCTAAAAAGATACAGGAATCATATCGAGTGGTGCAAGAGAATTTTTAACTCATACAAATCGTATTATTCATATTAAAGGTGTTTCACAGAAGACGCAGTTTGTTTCAACATTGTGAAAAACATATAATAAAATTCCAATACTTTTCAAAAACAAAAAAGGGAATACAGGAAAATGATATGAAAGAGCTGGTACTTGAATTGGGCAACCATTCAGGATCTGGCTCTTTTGTCTTAGTTTTGAACGTAATTTAACATGAAATAGTAAAAATAGTATGTAACTTTTGCTGTTCCATGTTATAGTAATCTATAACGGTTGACTGGTTAATTGGTGAGAAGATGACTCGCCAAAGAAAAACAAATAATAGCTTGATAAAAATAACAATATATATTATATTGTGTAAGCGTAACCAATATGTAGATGAATAGTTTTGGTCGCCAGATCTAAGGGGTGGATGACTTTGATCGTAGTGAAAGATGTTTCGAAGAAGTATCAACAGGTTTTTGCACTAGAACACATTTCATTTTCTGTTTCAAAAGGAGAAATTTTAGGAATCGTAGGGAAAAGTGGCTCAGGGAAGTCGACCTTATTGCGATTAATCAATTTGATGGAGCCATTGACTGAGGGACGGTTAGAGATTGATGGAAGAGACACGAGTCAATTGACAGCTCAAGAAGTGGTTTCCCAAAAGCAGAAGATTGGTATGGTTTTCCAACAGTTCAATTTGCTGGCCAATAAAACTGTTGCTGAGAATGTTGCTTTGCCACTGACACTCATCAAGCAAAAAGATAAGCATCGTGTTGATGAGTTGCTTGATTTTGTTGGGATGGGTAAGAAGAGAGAGGTTTATCCAAAAGAATTATCGGGTGGCGAAAAACAGAGGGTTGCTTTGGCTCGAGCGTTGGTTCGAAGACCTGAAATTCTATTATGCGATGAGGCCACAAGTTCTTTGGATGAGGAAAATACGGATGCAGTTTTGAGACTGTTGCAACAAATCCATCGCGAGTTTGGTATGACGATTTTGTTTGTGAGTCATGAACTCGATACGGTTAAAAAACTATGTGAACGTGTGTTAGTGTTGGAAGACGGTAAAATGTTAGGAACGGTGTCAAATCGTCCTGAACCTCTTTCCAACCAAAAAATACCTTATTTAGAGAAAGTAAGGGGGCGGATGGAGGGGTGACATTACTAGAATCATTAAACTATTATATGCCCGAATTGATGACTTCAATTAAAGAAACTGGGATTATGATGGGAATCTCAATGAGCTTTTGTGTCGTAATAGGCTTGCCACTAGGAATTTTCATGTTTATGTCTAATCCTCATATAAAAGGAAAGAAAACGCTCCCTTATTGGCTTTTTAACTTTGTCGTGACATTTATTCGCTCATTTCCCTATCTACTGTTTGTAATCACGTTAATTCCCTTAACAAGATTAATACTGGGAAGAGCGTTTGGACCTTATCCAGCATCGTTTCCGTTAAGCATTATGGCAGTTGTTTTGTATGCGCGTTTAGCTGAGCAAGTTTTACTCGATGTTCCAAAGGAAACTGCTTTATTGGCAGAGTCTCTAGGGGCATCTAAGTGGCAATACATCTGGCATTTCTTGTTGCCAGAAGCACGAAGTGGTCTAATTTTGGCTTATACAACCTCAGCGGTCAGCATGGTGTCTTACTCGACGGTCATGGGAATTATTGGTGGTGGTGGGATCGGTGATTTTGCGATTCGATATGGTTACCAGAGTTATCAATATGGCATTATGGCTGTTGCGATAGCCCTTATGATCTTTAGTGTGTTTATTATTCAAATGGTTGGGAACACGGTATCTCAACGACTCGATAAACGAAAATAGGTCATTCTTAATTTGGTTTCATTAGGTTTATAAAATAAAAAAGAAAGAAGGAAAAGAGATAATGAAAAAAGGATTAACAGCATTTTTAGCACTATTTTTGGCGGTGTTTTTAACAGCATGTGGTTCTGGAGAGGCAACTAATAATACTGATGACTCAGTAGGTGATAAGGCAGAAGATAAAGTGATTACCGTTGCGAGTCAAGCGCCTCCAATGACAGATGTTGTCAAAGTTGCAGCAAAAGTAGCTGAAAAAGATGGATGGGAGATCAAACTCGTCCAAGTTAATGATAACGTTGCATATAATGATATGGTTTCAAGTGGCGAAGCTGATGCTAGTTTTGCACAACATAAACCGTTTATGGAGCAATATAATGAGGCTAATGACACTAACTTAGTTGCAATTCAACCAATCTATGATGCAAAAGTTGGATTTTATTCAAAAGATTATACTGCAGTTGATGATATTCCAAATGGTACAACTGTTGCCATACCTAATGACCCTTCAAACCAAGGGCGTGCTTTAGCTATTCTAGCTGAACAAAATTTAATCACTTTGGCGGATGGTGTAACTGATAGCGGGACAATCAAAGATGTTGTTGACAACCCAAAAGAGTTTAAATGGTTGGAAGTAGACCTTTTGAATTTAGCAGAAGCTTATAGTGAACCTGATGTGTCATTGGTTTATAACTATCCGACTTATATCGCAAAAATTGGCTTGAAACCATCTGATGCGCTATTCTTAGAACAAAAAGTCGATCAACGTTTCTCAATTCAATTAGTCGCTCGAGAAGATAACCAAGATTCTGATAAAATCAAGGCTTTAAAAGAAGCTATGACAAGTGATGACGTCAAATCATTCTTAGAAGATGAACATGGCGATACATTGATCCCATCGTTTTAAGATAATGATCCTGATTTAAAAAATCTGGTTTAGAGAGTTCTAATTTTAATGACGCAAAAAAGAATCGCATATCGCGATTCTTTTTTTGAGTGAACTAGTATTACGTTTCAATGCTTACCCAACTGACTACTAGGGGTTACAGTATCATCTATAGCACCTTCGAGTTGCCGGCGTAAGCAGCAAAATTCGATGGTTAAGCAGATAGCATCAATCGCCTGCTCGACTTCCTCTAAAGGAATAGATGTCGGAGCCAATCGAATGCTATTATCTAACGGATTTATGCCGTATGGATAGGTTGAATTTGCCTTTACGACTTTTACCCCAATATCGCTCAAGTGAGAAACGATATCAGTGGCACAACCTGTCATTGTCGTCAGATGAACGAAATACCCCCCTTTTGGTTCGGTCCAATCCACCATCTTACGGTCAGAAAAATAAGCGCGAAATTTTCGAGTAATTAAATCAAACTTAGGTTTCAATAGTTTTGCATGATTCGCCATATGCTGTGCCAAGTGTTCTTGGTCTATTAAAAATTTGACATGACGTTTTTGGTTGATCTTGTCAAATCCGATGGTTTGGTAAAACATTTCATGGCTAAAAAAAGCAATGTTTTCTTCGCTACTAGCAAGCGCGGCAACGCCAGCTCCTGGAAAAGTTATTTTTGAGGTGGAGCAGACCATCCAAGGACGGTTTGGATATCCTGCTGCTTTACAAGACGCTAAAATATTTTTAGCAATAGTATGATCTTCAGTGAGGTGATGAGCCACGTAAGCATTATCCCATAGAATAATAAAATCATCAGCCAAAGTCTCTAACTGAGCAAGACGATCAACTGTTTCGTCTGAATAAGTGACGCCAGTTGGATTACTATATGTTGGAACACACCAGATTCCTTTGATACTAGCATCTGTTGCTACTAGTTCTTCGACAATATCCATATCGGGTCCAACGTCTGTCATAGGGACGGGAATCATAGTGATACCTAACTTTTCTGTCATAGCAAAGTGACGATCATAACCAGGTGAAGGACATAAAAAGGTCAGTGGTCCTTTATCTTTGAGAGAAGGACCATTCTTGCTATAGAGCAAGGACGTTAATACCATGTGTAGTAATGAGAGACTAGAATTTCCTCCTACAAAGACTTCATCAGTTGTTACCCCTAACATCGCAGAAAAGAAGTGCTTGGCTTCTAGTATTCCAGTAAGCTCGCCATAATTTCGGATATCTTTGTGGTCTTCAGTCTCATAATCCTCCGGAGTAATATTTGTCAAAAGAGAGGTTGATAAGTTTAACTGGTCTTTATCAGGCAGCCCTCGTGTCATAGTGAGGGATAAAGGATTCTTTAACAAGTAGTCGTATTTCGTTTTAAGATAATGATAACGTTTTTGCCTATCAGTAAGCATTTTGGACACGATTTGCCCCCCTAAGATCGGATGATAGTTCAAATTATAAAAGAACTGTTCACCTAACACAACATGTTATAGTCTATTCCATGACTATCTGGAAAATAGATAATAAAAAAGAAAAAAAGTGCCATTTGGCACTTTTTTCATACTAAAATTAATACGACTATTTCGTTGACATCATTACAAATACTCTACTGGGAAGAAGGTGAAACCACTACCCAAGACTTCCGAAACATTATTGACGAGAACAAAAGCTTTAGGATCGACTTCCTCCACGACTTTTTTGATTTTGAAAAACTCATGATCTGTTGTCACAATCAATAACACTTCCTTCTCACGACGACTAAATCCACCCTTGGCATTTAATAGAGTGACACCCCGATTAACTTCTTTTCCAATAGCGATTCTGATTGCTTCTAACTTCTCTTCCGTTTCGCTCATAATCATGATCGATTTCTTCATTTATTGCTAGTTATATGGCTTACCGTGAGTTTTATAACAATCG
>OMJG01000498.1_pt1 | contig 28956 bp, 25 predicted proteins | sample 1646431 | NCBI WGS metagenome assembly OMJG01 (sample SAMN03771674, study PRJEB25209) | food metagenome | isolation source: Cotija cheese | place: Mexico:Jalisco,Michoacan | collected 2011-12-12
TGGTGGAGGTCTCCACCGACAAGGTCGACACCGAGATCCCCTCCCCCGTGGCCGGCACGCTGCTGGAGATCAAGGTCCAGGAGGACGAGGAGGCCGAGGTCGGCCAGGTCCTCGCCCTGGTCGGCGAGCAGGGCGCCTCCGCCGGCTCCTCCGAGCCGCAGCCCGCCCCCAAGGATGAGGCTCCGGCCGAGCCGAAGGAGGAGGAGCCCGAGCAGCCGAAGCAGGAGTCCTCCGCGGCCCGGGCCGAGGAGAGCACCGCGAAGCAGCAGAGCAAGGCCCCGGAGCCGGCCGCGGCCACCCCGGCCGCCGGGCAGTCCTCCGGGACCCCGTACGTCACTCCGCTGGTGCGCAAGCTGGCCAAGCAGGAGGGCATCGACCTGTCCACCATCGAGGGCACCGGCGTCGGCGGGCGCATCCGCAAGCAGGACGTGCAGGCCGCGGTCGAGGCGAAGAAGAGCCAGGGCTCCGCCTCCGCGTCCGGCGAGAAGAGCGCCCCCGCCCAGGCCGCCCCGCGCGCCGAGAAGCCGGCCGCGGCCCCGAAGCCGTCGGCCAAGCGCGGCACCACGGAGAAGGCCCCGCGCATCCGCCAGGTCATCGCCAAGCGGATGAAGGAGTCCCTGGAGGTCTCCGCGCAGCTGACCCAGGTCACCGAGGTGGATATGACGCGGGTGGCGATGCTGCGCAACCGCGCCAAGGCGGACTTCCAGGCCCGCGAGGGCGCCAAGCTGACCTTCCTGCCCTTCTTCGCGAAGGCCGTGACCGAGGCGCTGCAGCAGCACCCGGTGCTCAACGGCTCCTTCGACGAGGAGAAGAAGGAGATCACCTACAACGCCTCCGAGGATCTCGCCTTCGCCGTGGACACCCCGCGGGGTCTGCTGGTCCCGGTGGTCCCGAACGCGGGCGATCTGAACCTGGCCGGTCTGGCCAAGAAGATCGCCGACGTCGGGGCGCGCACCAAGGACGGCTCGATCGGCCCGGATGAGCTCTCCGGCGGCACGTTCACGATCACGAACATCGGCTCCTTCGGGGCCCTGTTCGACACCCCGATCATCAACCAGCCGCAGGTGGGCATCCTGGGCACCGGCACCATCGTGAAGCGGCCCATGGTCGTCACGGACGCCGACGGCAACGACTCGATCGCGATCCGCCACATGTGCTACCTGTCGCTGACCTACGATCACCGCCTGGTCGACGGCGCGGATGCCGGACGCTTCCTGGCGACCGTGAAGAAGCGCCTCGAGGAGGGGCAGTTCGAGGCCGAGCTCGGCCTCTGAGGCTCCCGGGTCCCGGACTCCACGGCCCGCTGACTCCCGCCTGCGGCGGGGTCGGCGGGCCGTCGCCGTCTCCGCCGGAGCGTGGCCTCGTCACCGGCCCGAGCCCAGGCGGGCCGGGGCGTGAAGCGCGAGACATCATGGTGACACCATGTCGCCAAGTTCCGCCGCTCCTGCCTATGCTGGAGGCATGTCTGTGCTCATGTCCGTCCTGCTCTTCCTGCACATCCTCGGCGCGGCCCTGGTCTTCGGCCTGTGGGTCGCCCACCTGCGGCCTCCGCGGGTGCTGCCCCTCCAATTCTATGCCGCCCTGGTGCAGCTGATCACGGGGCTGGCGATGGTGGGCATCAGCGAGGCCCACGGCGGCAGCTCCCACTCCTACACCTGGATCGGCATCAAGCTGATCCTCGGCCTGGTCATCACCGTCCTGGCCTATATCGGGCAGCGCAAGGACAAGCGAGGCGAGACCGTGTCCACCGGCCTGGCCCACGGCGTCGGCGGCCTCGCGCTGATCAACATCGCCGTGGCCACGCTGCTGCACTGACGCCCACCTCCCCCGGGATCCGGCGTACAGGTCACAGGACTCGCACGCTCGCGATCCGCCAGGCGCCGGACTCGGCTCGCAGCCGGACCTCGATCCGCTGCTCGTCGGGTTCGGCGCCGTCTTCTTCGCCGTGCGCCCGCCCGGCCCCGGCCTGGGCGGGCTCCTGGGTCCGATACCCCTGCACCCGCAGCGTCGTGCGCACGATCGCCTCGGATCCGCTCCGGGAGATCGGCTCGGGATCCTGGACCGTGGAGCGCAGACCGGACCAGTCCGTGTCCGTCTCCTGCAGCCGCCGGATCAGCTGCGCGTCCTGGGCTGCCAGCTCCTGGTCGGGCACCGCGTAGCGCGCCAGCAGCCCGGCGTCCCGGGAGCGCAGGGCCTCGTCACGGGCCGCGAGCAGCTCGCCCAGGGCCCTCGAGGGATCCTGAGCGGACGCGGGCGACTCCCCCTCCGCGGAAGGCTTCGTCTCGGCGGAGGCCACCGCGTGCTCCGAGGCGCCGGAGCCGTCCTCCGAGCCCTCGCTCGTGGGCGCGGCACCGGTGGTCTCCGCACTCGCCTGGGCCAGTGGCTGCGTCTTCTCCTCCCCGTCGCGCAGCAGCAGTCCGCCCCCGAGGGCGAGCGCGGACAGCCCCAGCAGCCCGGCGACGCCGATCACCAGGGGGCGCCGCCGCCGGGCCGGGGCCGGCAGGCGCCGCGCCGAGGCCGAGCGAGGTCGTGATCGCCCGGGGCGGCGCAGCTTGCGCGAGCCCGGGTCCTCGACGTCGTAGACCAGCCGATCCCGGGACTGCTCCGCCTCCTCGAGCTGCTCACCCGATCCCGGGACCGTCCGGTGATGCCCGGCTCGGCCGGGCTGCCCCTCCTGCTGGCGGGGCAGGCGCCCGGCGAACTCCGGGCGGGCCGAGGGGTGCAGATCCACGGGCTCGGCCTGCAGGGCGCCGCGGAAGACCTGCATGATCTCCTGCACCCGCGGGCGCCGCTGCGGATCCGGGTCCAGGGCCTCCTCCAGGACCGCCACGACCTGGGAGCCGATCCCCGGACACATCAGGGGCAGCGGGGCCCGCTGGGCCTCGGGCCCCGGGGGTCGGCCGGTGAGCATCAGCCACGCCAGCTCGGCCAGGGCCCGCACGTCCTCCGCAGGCGCAAGCCCTTCCTCGGCCTCCCGCCAGGGATCGGGCAGGGGCGGGGCCAGGAGGGTCTGGGAGCTGCGGGTGAAGAACACCGCCCCCGCGTCCAGGCCGCCGTGCACGAGGTCCTGGGCGTGCAGCCAGGACAGCGCCCGACACAGGTGGGCCACGACGCCGGCGCACTCGGCGGGGGTGATCCGCTCCCTGGCCGCGAGGACCTCCGCGAGCCCGCCGCCCTCCGGGAACTCGCCGATCAGCAGCGGGGACAGGGGGTCTGCGGCGTCGGCACCGTACACGTGCAGCAGGTGGGGGTGGCGCAGGGCAGTGGCCTGGGCGCTGACCTGCTCGGCCCATCGCGTCGCGGATCGGATCAGCAGCTCCTGCTCCGCGGCACCCTCCGGAGGAAGGTAGACCCGCACCATGCGCTCGCGGGCCAGGCGGCGTCGGGCGGCATCGATGTACCCGCGCTCCAGGGCGCGCACAGGACCGCGCCCGGCGGCCGCCTCCCCGATGCGGGTGCGCGGATCCGGGGCGGTGAGCTCGGCCTCCTCCCCGGTGCGCCGGGCATACCAGAGCACGGAGGATTCCTCCCGACGCAGCCGGGTGACCAGCTCGTAGGCGCCGACCGTCCCCGCGGGCTCCCCCGGCTCGGGCTCGCTCTCCGGGGGCGGGGTACTCGGGTCCTGGACCTCGGGCAGCACGGGCCCGCGCGGCGCGGGTGACGCCGGAGCAGATGGCGGCGCGGACGAGGCCGGCGGGGTCGGTGGCGGCGGTTCCGGGTGGCCGGGGCCGGCGGAGGGGTCGAGCAGCGCGCGCAGCCGTCGGGCGGAGGGGGTGGCGTCGGAGTCCTGGGGTCTCATGGGCCCAGTTCTACCGGCCCCAGGCCGCCGGTGACGGCGTTGTCCACAGGCTGCGCCCGATCCCTGGGTCACGGACCCGGCTCCGGTTGGGGCGCGTGCGGGCCGGGAGTACGCTGGACGGCATGGCACTTGAGATGCGGCGGGTCGGCTTCGCCCCGGACCTCGTGGACTACCGACAGGCCCTGGCCCTGCAGGAGCGGCTGCACGAGGAGGTCGCCTCCGGGCGCCGCCAGAACACCGTGCTGCTGCTGGAGCACCCCCCGGTCTACACCGCCGGCAAGCGCGCCCTGCCCGAGGAGTATCCGCGCGACGGCACCGAGGTGGTTCCCATCGACCGCGGCGGCAAGATCACCTGGCACGGACCCGGCATGCTCATCGGCTACCCCATCGTGAAGCTGCCGGAGCCGCTGGACGTGGTGCGCTACGTCCGGATCCTGGAGGAGGCCATCATCGAGGTCCTGGACTCCCTGGGCGTGCACGGCGAGCAGGTGGAGGGCCGCTCCGGGGTGTGGATCCGCGGCGAGGGCGCCACCCCGGACCGGAAGATCGCAGCGATCGGGCTGCGCGTGGCCCGCGGCACCGCGATGCACGGCTTCGCGATCAACTGCAGCAACAGCCTCGACGCCTTCGACACCTTCGTCCCGTGCGGGATCAGCGACGCCGGGGTCACCACCATCAGCCGGGTCACCGGGCGGAATATCACCCCCGAGGACATCGTTGACACGGTCGAGGACGCGCTGCGCCGTCGGGCCGATCTGCTGGCCGCATCCTTCGAACCCGTCCGCCCCGCCTCGGCCGCCTGAGGCCCCCGCCACCGTTTCCGGGCCCGTGCGGCCCACCCGCCCCCGCAGGAGGAGCATCCATGACCATCGCCCCCGAAGGCCGTCGGCTGCTGAACGTGCAGGCCCGCTCCGGACGCGCCGCGGACAAGGACCGCAAGCTGCGCCGCGTCGAGCGCAAGAACGCCGAGACGCCCATCGAGAAGAAGCCCAGCTGGATGAAGAACCGGGCCGTGATGGGCCCGGAGTACCAGGAGCTGAAGCAGCTGACCCACAGCCAGGGCCTGCACACCGTGTGCGAGGAGGCCGGCTGCCCCAACATCTACGAATGCTGGGAGGACCGGGAGGCCACGTTCCTGATCGCCGGGGACACCTGCACCCGCCGCTGCGACTTCTGCGACATCATGACCGGGCGCCCCTCCGCCCTGGACCCGCTGGAGCCGATGAAGGTGGCCCGCTCCATCCGGCAGATGGACCTGCGCTACGCCACGATCACCGGGGTGGCCCGGGACGATCTGGACGACGGCTCGGCCGCACACTACGGGCGGGTCATCGAGGCCGTGCACGAGCAGAACCCGAACACCGGCGTGGAGATCCTCATCCCCGATTTCCAAGACAAGCGCGAGCGGTTGAAGATGGTGGCCGACGCCGAACCGGAGGTCTTCGCGCACAACGTCGAGACCGTCCCGAGGATCTTCAAGAAGATCCGCCCCGCCTTCTCCTACGAGGGATCCCTGGACGTGATCTCCTACGGCAAGGAGCGCGGGCTGGTCACCAAGTCCAACCTGATCCTGGGGATGGGCGAGACCAACGAGGAGATCTACGAGGCGCTGTGCGACCTGCACGACGCCGGCTGCGACATCATCACCCTGACCCAGTACCTGCGCCCGTCTCCGCTGTTCCACCCGATCGACCGCTGGGTCAAGCCCGAGGAGTTCGTGCAGCTGTCCGAGGCGGCCGAGGAGATCGGCTTCCTGGGGGTCATGGCCGGACCCATGGTGCGCTCCTCCTACCGGGCCGGGCGCCTGTGGGCGCGGGCCATGCGCAAGATGGGCCGGGAGATCCCGGAGCACCTGGCGCACATCGCCGACGAGGGCAGCGCCCGGCAGGAGGCGTCCTCCCTGCTGAAGAGCCTCGCGTAGACTGGACCCCGTCTTTCCCCGTCCCCTTTCCGCTCCCGGGATCGCGCTGCGGCCGCTCGGGCGGAGGCGGACACCCAATCATCAGCAGTGCTAGCGAGGTATGGACTTGGCGTCGACGTCGTCGAACAGGAAGCCCGCGCCCACCCGCGAGGAGCGGCGTGAGCAGAAGCGGCAGCGGAAGCAGAACAAGGGGCCCGGCTGGTTCTCCCAGATGAAGCAGGTCTACGGGATGACCAAAAAGTCGGATCCCAACATCACCTGGATCCTGCTGCTGTCCGCCCTGGCGACCCTCCTGGTGTTCCTGCTCATCGGCGTCCTGCTGCACAACTGGATCACCTGGCTGATCATCGGCATCCCCGTCGCGGTGCTGGTCTCCGTCATCATCCTCTCCCGGCGGGCCCGGCGCGCTGCCTACGCCCAGGTGGAGGGCCAGCCCGGCGCGGCCGGCGCCACGCTGCAGGACCTGGGGCGCGGCTGGATCATCGAGGAGCAGCCGGTGGCCTTCAACCCGCGCACCCAGGACCTGGTGTTCCGGGCCCTGGGACGACCCGGCGTCGTGCTGGTCACCGAAGGTCCGACCCAGCGGGTGCGCTCCCTGGTGGGTCAGGAGCGCAAGAGGCTGCACCGGCTGGCCCCCAACGTCCCCGTGCACGTGGTCAACACCGGCGACGGCGAGGGGCAGGTGGCCCTGAAGCGCGTGAGCAAGACGGTGCGCGCCCTGCCCAAGAAGCTGACCCAGCAGGAGGTCCACGAGGTCTCCAAGCGCCTGTCCTCCCTGAACCGGTCCCTGCCGGTGCCCAAGGGCGTGGACCCGATGCGGGCCCGCCCGGATCGGAAGATGATGCGCTGAGGCGCCCTGCGCGCCCGCCCGGACACGAACGGCCCGGGTCCGCCTCCCCCACCATCGGGGACGGCGGACCCGGGCCGCTGCGTCATCGGGGGCCGCTCGCGCCGGCGGCCGAGAGCCCCCCTGCCGAGCTTTTCAGCGGATGCGCACCAGCACGGTGTCGTTGAGGCGGTCCTGCAGCCCGCGCTGGTCCTCGTCCATGACGACGGCGGGGATCACCAGGGTCACCAGCAGGGCCCGCAGCGCGGCCCGGCCGAATCCGGCGGGGGTCCCGCGTAGGGTCTGCACCTGCATCCCGCACAGCAGGTGGCCCAGGGTGTGCCCCCACATTCCGACCAGCAGGCTCTGGTAGACGAGGAAGGCCACGAGGGGCCAGATCCCGGCCCAGCCCTGCACCGTGCCCACCGCCAGCCAGCAGATCCCGAAGCACAGGTACCAGTCCAGGGCCAGGGCGATCAGCCGCCGCGGGAAGCGGGCCACGGAGCCCGGGCCCGCCGCGGGCCGGCCCAGGCGCTGGCCCGGCCAGTCGGAGGTCGCGGCGTCGTGCTCGGAGGTGGAGGGATCGGGGATAGCCATGATGGCCCAGGATAGCCGAGAGCCGCCGCCTTCCGGGTGCGAGCGCTCCCGCGCGGTAGGGTGGGAGTCACAGGCCGGCCGCCGACCGTCGTCGTCGCCCCGCTCCGGGCCCCGCGTTACCGCGGGGAAACACTCGGGACACGGCAGGGCAACGTCGTCACCCTAGGTTGGGGCCAGCCGCACCGCGGCGCACGGCCCGGAAGCAGCTTCCGGGGTCGCCGCGCGGTCGCCGCAAGCTACCCGAAGGAGAGCCCCGACCATGTTCCAGAACGGCCAGGAAGTGCTGGACTATCTGAAGGAAGAGGACGTCGTCTTCGTCGACATCCGCTTCACCGACCTGCCCGGCGTGCAGCAGCACTTCAACCTCCCCGCCAAGGCCGTGGACGACGACTTCTTCGTCAACGGGCAGCTGTTCGACGGCTCCTCGATCCGCGGCTTCCAGGGCATCGCCGAGTCGGACATGCAGCTGATCCCGGACCCGAAGACCGCCTTCGTGGATCCCTTCCGGGTGGAGAAGACCCTCGTGGTCTCCTGCTCGATCGTCAACCCGCGCACCGGCGAGCCCTACCACCGCGACCCGCGCGGCGTGGCCGAGCGGGCCGAGGCCTACATGAAGTCCACCGGCATCGCGGACACCGCGAACTTCGCCTCCGAGGCCGAGTTCTTCATCTTCGAGGACGTGCGCTTCCAGGTCACCCCGCAGCACACCTTCTACCGCGTCGACTCCGACGAGGCCCCGTGGAACTCCGGGCGCGAGGAAGACGGCGGGAACCTCGGCAACAAGACCCTCACCAAGGGCGGCTACTTCCCCGTGGCCCCCGTGGACAAGCAGGGGGATCTGCGCGACGCGATCTCCGTGGCCCTGGACGAGGTCGGCCTGAGCGTGGAGCGCGCCCACCACGAGGTCGGCGCCCCCGGGCAGGCGGAGATCAACTACAAGTTCTCCACCCTGACCCTGGCCGCGGATGACCTGATGAAGTTCAAGTACGTGGTCAAGAACACCGCGGACGCCTTCGGCAAGTCCGCGACCTTCATGCCCAAGCCGGTCTTCGGCGACAACGGCTCCGGGATGCACTGCCACCAGTCGCTGTGGAAGGGCGGGGAGCCGCTGTTCTTCGACGAGCGCGGCTACGCCAATCTCTCCGACACCGCCCGCTGGTACATCGGCGGCCTGCTGGAGCACTCCTCCGCCGTGCTGGCCTTCACCAACCCGACGGTGAACTCCTACAAGCGCCTGGTCAAGGGCTTCGAGGCCCCGGTGAACATGGTCTACTCGCAGGGCAACCGCTCCGCGGGCATCCGCATCCCGATCACCGGCTCCAACCCCAAGGCCAAGCGCCTGGAGTTCCGCGCCCCGGACCCCTCCTGCAACCCGTACCTGGCCTTCGCCGCGCAGCTGATGGCCGGCCTGGACGGGATCCGCAACCGGATCGAGCCGCCGGAGCCCATCGACAAGGACCTCTACGAGCTGCCCCCGGAGGAGGCCAAGGACATCAAGAAGGCCCCGGGCTCCCTGGAGGAGGCCCTGGACGCCCTCGAGGCGGACCACGACTTCCTGCTGGAGGGCGACGTGTTCACCGAGGACCTGATCTCCACCTGGATCGAGTACAAGCGGGAGAACGAGCTCAAGCCGCTCACCCAGGTTCCCCACCCGCTGGAGTTCCAGATGTACTACGGGGTCTGACCCCTCCGACGCCGAGAAGCCCCCGCTCCCCCGCCCCTTCGGGCCGGTGGAGCGGGGGCCTTCCCGCGGGTGGAGGGGCGGTGCGCCGGGCGCACGCGGCCGCTGCGGACTCGGGCCGGCGGCGGACCCTCAGCACACGTCGACGGCGGTGATGCGCTCCCGGATCAGGTCCTTCACGGCCTCGGCGTCGTCGGGCAGGTCCACCACGTGCCGCGGGGCGTCCATGATCCCGGCGAAGCGCTCGGGGATCTGCGGGTCCCGGCCGATGGCCTCGCGGATGGTGTCGGCGAACTTCACCGGCAGGGCCGTCTCCAGGCACACGATGGGCGTGTCCACCGCATCGCGCACGCGCCGGGCCACGCTCACCCCGTCCGCGGTGTGCGGATCCATCAGCACCCCCAGCCGCTCGTGGGCGTCCCGGATCGTGGAGACCCGGTCGGCGTGGGTGGAGCGCCCGGAGAGGAAGCCGAAGCGGGCGGATGCGTCGTCGAACTCCTCGGTGCCGGCCAGGCTGAACCCGCCGCGGCGCACCTGGGTGCCGAACAGATCCGAGGTGCGCGCCGCATCCCGGCCCAGCAGGTCGAAGACGAAGCGCTCGAAGTTCGACGCCCGGGAGATGTCCATGGACGGGCTGGAGGTCTCGGCGGTCTCCGCCGCGGAGCGCACCCGGTAGTCCCCGGTGCGGAAGAACTCATCGAGCACGTCGTTCTCGTTGGTGGCCACGATCAGCCGGTCGATCGGCAGCCCCATCTGGCGGGCGATGTGCCCGGCGCAGATGTCCCCGAAGTTCCCGGTGGGCACGCAGAAGCTCACCCGCTGGTCCTCCGCGGTGGTCACCCGCAGCCAGGAGGAGACGTAGTAGACGATCTGCGCGAGCAGCCGGGCCCAGTTGATGGAGTTGACCGCGCCGATGCGGTGCTCCTTCTTGAACGCCGCATCCGCGGAGATCGCCTTGACCAGGTCCTGGCAGTCGTCGAACACCCCGTCCACCGCGACGTTGACGATGTTCGGGTCATCCAGCCCGAACATCTGGGCCTGCTGGAACGGGGTCATCCGGCCCTTCGGGGTCAGCATGAACACCCGGATGCCCTCGCGCCCGCGCATCGCGTACTCCGCGGAGGAGCCGGTGTCCCCGCTGGTGGCCCCCAGGATGTTCAGGGTCTCCCCGCGCCGGGCCAGCTCGTACTCGAACAGCTCCCCGAGCAGCTGCATCGCCATGTCCTTGAACGCGGCGGTGGGCCCTTCGGAGACGTGGGCCAGGTGCAGGCCATCCTCCAGCGGGGTGACCGGCACGATCTGCGGGTCCGCGAACTTCTCCGGGGCGTAGGCCCGCTCGGCGATCCGCCGCAGCTGCTCCGCGGGGATGTCGTCCACGAACAGCTCCATGATCTGCGCGGCGAGCGCTGCGTAGCCCTCCTCGGCCAGCAGGGTGCGCCAGGAGCGCAGGGTGGAGGCGTCCAGCTGCGGGTAGCTCACCGGCAGGTACAGGCCGCCGTCCGGGGCCAGTCCGCGCAGCAGGATGTCGGTGAAGGACGCGGGGGCCGCCTCGGGGTCGCGGGTGGAGAGGTAATCCATGCCCACCATGGTATCGGCCGGCCCGCGGCCGCACGGCCCTAGAGTGGGAGGTGAGCGTCGGGCGAGTCCCGCCGCGCATCCTGTCCGAGCGTATGAAGGAGCCCCCATGTCCCGGTCCCCCAAAGAGCTGCACGGCGAGATCATGTACCGCAACGAGGTCTTCCAGACGGGGCTCATGGCGGGCCTGCTGGACGGGATCTACGACGGGGAGATGACCGTGGGCGAGCTGCTGGGCCACGGCAACTTCGGTCTGGGCACCTTCGACGGGCTGGACGGGGAGATGATCGTGCTGGACGGCACCGCCCACCAGATGCGCCACGACGGCTCCGTGCAGGAGGCCGCCCTGTCCCAGCGGACCCCCTACGCCGTGGTCACCAACTTCGTGCCCACCATCCGCCGGGATCTGCCGCGGGACCTGCTGCGGGCCACCGCCTCGCAGATCCTGGACGACCTCACGGTGTCGAAGAACTACATGTACGCGCTGAAGATCCGCGGCTCCTTCGAGTGGGTGCGCACCCGCACGGTGATCAAGCAGTCCAAGCCGTACCCGAAGATGGTCGATGCCACGGACAACGAGGACATCGTGCAGTTCGACGACCTCATCGGCACGATCGTGGCCTTCCGCACCCCGATCTACGAGCAGGGCATCTCGGTGCCGGGCTGCCACGCCCACTTCATCGACTCCACCCGCCAGGTGGGCGGGCACGTGATCGACTTCAAGCTGAAGGAGGCGCGGGTGGAGATCTGCCCCGGCACGGAGCTGCGCCTGCACCTGCCGGTGACCCCGGAGTTCTCCGCGGCGGATCTGTCCCCGGAGGATCTGGCGGATCAGATCTCCCGGGCGGAGAAGCACTGAGCCCGACCGCGGGCCCTCACCGGGTCAGCGGCCCGTAGAACAGGTTCTCGTAGATCCCGCGGGCCCGGCGGGTCAGGCGCAGGTAGTCCTCCTCCAGCACCCGGGCCCCGCCCTCGGCGCAGCCGACCCAGCGGGCGATGGCCTCCAGGTCCCGGCGGGCGGTCGGCAGGGAATCCGAGGCGCGCCCGGTGCGCAGCACGACGCCGCCGCGCACGCGCGTGGCCAGCAGCCACGCGGATTCCAGCACGTGGGCGTCCTCCGCGCCGATCAGCCCGAGGGGCACGGCCGCGCGCAGGGCCCGCAGCGTGCTGGTGGTGCGCAGCTCGGGGTGCTCGTGGGCGTGGCGCAGCTGCAGCAGCTGCACGAGCCACTCGACGTCGGACAGCCCGCCCCGGCCGAGCTTGAGCTGACGGGTCGGATCCGCCCCGCGGGGCATCCGCTCGGCCTCCACGCGGGCCTTCATCCGCCGGATCTCCTGGATCCGGCGCGGCGGCAGCTCGGCGGGGTACCGGTAGGGGTCGATGATCCGCACGAAGGCCTCGGCGACCTCGTCGGAGCCGGCCAGGGGGCGGGCGCGCAGCAGCGCTTGGTGCTCCCAGGTGTCGGACCAGCGGGCGTAGTACTCGGCGTAGGAGTCCAGGGAGCGGACCATCGGCCCGGAGCGGCCCTCCGGGCGCAGGTCCGCGTCGATGACCAGGGTCCGCTCCGCGCGGATCGCCGGCTCCACCGGTCCCTTGAGCAGCTGCACGGTGCGGGTCACCAGCCGCTCGGCCTGGCGCAGGGCCTTCTGCTCCCCGGCGCCGTCGCGGGCGCGATGGACGTACATGACGTCGGCGTCCGAGCCGTAGCCGATCTCCGCGCCCCCCTGCCGACCCATCCCGATGATGACGACATCGGTGAGCACCGGCTCGCCCTGCTCCTCGTACAGCTCCCGCTCGGCCACGTGCAGGGCGCCCAGGATCGCGGCCTGGTCGGCGTCGGACAGGCCCCGCATGATCTGCTCGGCGTCCAGGACCCCGGTGCACTCCCCCATCGCGGTGCGCAGCATCTCCCGGCGCCGGATCAGGCGCACCGCGCGCACGGCCTCCTGGGCGTCCCGGTGCCGGGAGACCTTAGCCCGGATCTCGGTCCACAGCTCCTCCAGCGTCTCCGGGCGCAGCTGCTCGTCCTTGTCCAGCCAGGCGATGGCCTCCGGCTCCACCTCGATGAGGTCCGTGGCGAAGCGGGAGGAGGAGAGGATCTCGCACAGCCGCTGCGCGGCGGTCGCGGAGTCCCGCAGCATCTTCAGGTACCAGGGGGTCTGTCCGAGCTCGTCGGAGACGCGGCGGAAGTTCAGCAGCCCGGCGTCCGGGTCCACCCCGCGGGCGAACCAGCCCAGCAGCACCGGCAGGACGGTCTTCTGGATCTCCGCCCGGCGGCTGACCCCGCGGGTCAGCGCCTCGATGTGGCGCATGGCCCCCTGCGGGTCCAGGTAGCCCAGGGCGGCCAGCCGGTCCCGGGCGGCGTCGGGGCTCAGGGCTACCTCCGCGGCGGACAGGTGGGCGACGGCGGCCAGCAGCGGCCGGAAGAACAGGGCCTCGTGCAGCCCGCGCACGCTGCGCTTGGCTTCGCGCCACCGGGTCAGCAGCTCCTCGGCGGTGGTGCGGGTGCGCTCCTGCGGGGCCTGCATGGCCCGGGCCACGGCCAGCTGCTCCCGCTCCCGGGCGGGCATCAGGTGCGTGCGGCGCAGCTGGCGCAGCTGCACCCGGTGCTCCAGCAGGCGCAGCCAGCGGTAGCGGTCGGCGAAGGCCCGGGCGTCCTCCCGGGAGATGTAGGAGCGCTCGGCCAGGGCGCGCAGGGATTCCAGGGTGCCGCGGGTGCGCACCTGCTCATCGGTGCGCCCGTGCACCAGCTGCAGCAGCTGCACGGTGAACTCCACGTCCCGCAGCCCGCCGATCCCGAGCTTGATCTGCCGCTCCCGCTCGGCCTCGGGGATGTGGTCGCTGACCCGCCGGCGCATGGCCTGCACGGAGCCGACGAAGCCCTCCCGACCGGAGGCCTCCCACACGAACGGAGTCACGGCCTCCAGGTACTGCCGCCCCAGTTGCGGGTCCCCGGCGATCGGGCGGGCCTTGAGCAGGGCCTGGAACTCCCAGTTCTCGGCCCAGCGGCGGCAGTAGGCGCGGTGGGAGTCCACGGTGCGCACCAGCGGGCCGTCCTTGCCCTCGGGGCGCAGGTTGGCGTCCACCTCCCACAGGGCCGGCTCCGGGCCGACGCCGTGGATCACCTGGGTCAGGGCCCGCACCAGCTCCTCACCCAGCCGCACGAGCCGCTGCTCCTCCAGCGGCTGCGCATCGTCGGCGTCGTCGGCCCCGTCGGCCTCGTCCGGGTCCGGTTGGGCGGGTCCGACGGCGTAGATCACGTCCACGTCGGAGATGTAGTTCAGCTCCCGCGCCCCGCACTTGCCCATCCCGATCACGGCCAGCGCCACCCGGGAGACCTCGGGGTAGGTCTGGGCGATCTCGGCGCGGGCCACGGCCAGGGCGGCTTCCAGCGCGGCCCCGGCCAGGTCGGCCAGGCACGCCGCGATCCGCTCGAGCTCGGCGAGGGGGTCCTCGGCGAGCAGGTCCGCGACGGCGATGCGGGTCAGCGCCGCCCGGTAGGCGGTGCGCAGGGCCAGCTGAGCCTGCTCCCCGGTGGTCTCGGCCACGGGCATCCGGTGGTCGGGATCGGCCCCCACGCAGCGCAGCAGGTCCTCCCGGTACTGCCGGGCCATCTCCTGACCGCGGACCTCGGGCAGGCGCTGCGGGTCCCCGGTGAGCAGGTCCAGGTGCTCGGGGCGGCGCAGCAGGAAGTCCCCGAGCGCCTCGGAGGCGCCGAGCACCCGGTACAGGGCGGGCGCCGCACTGCCGCGGTCCACGGCCTCGGCCAGTCCGGCGGGGTGATCCCCGAGCAGGCGCACCAGGGACTTCAGGGCCGCGTCCGGGGAGGGGCTCAGCCGCAGGCCCTCCAGCAGCGCCTCCCGATCGATGCCCTCCAGCTCGCGGGCCTGCAGCCAGCGCTGGGCGCCGGTGAGGTCCTCGAAGCCGATGCCGGCCAGGCGGGTCTTGCCGGAGGCCGCGTGCGTCATCTGGGTCCTTTCTGGCGGGTCGGACGGGGACGGGCTCAGAGCAGGCCCAGGTTGTACTTCAGCTCGTAGGGGGTGACCTCGCGGCGGTAGGCCGTCCAGTCCTCCTGCTTGTTGCGCAGGAACTGGCGGAAGACCTGCTCGCCGAGCACCTCGGCCATGAACTCGGAGTCCTCGGTCTGGCGGATCGCGTCGTGCAGGGAGGCCGGCAGCGGGTCGTGTCCGAGGCTGGCCCGCTCGCGGGCGGTCATGGAGGCGACGTCGTCGGACTCGGCCATCGGCAGCTCGTACTCCTCCTCGATGCCCTTCAGGCCCGCGGCCAGCACGACGGCGTAGCCGAGGTAGGGGTTCACCGCCGAGTCCAGGCCGCGGTACTCGATGCGCGCGGACTGCATCTTGTTCGGCTTGTACAGCGGCACCCGGACCAGGGCGGAGCGGTTGTTGTGGCCCCAGGACAGGTAGGAGGGGGCCTCCCCGCCGCCCCACAGGCGCTTGTAGGAGTTCACGAACTGGTTGGTCACGGACGTGAACTCCGGGGCGTGGCGCAGCACCCCGGCGATGAAGTGCCGGGCGGTGCGGGAGAGCTGGTACTCGGCTCCGGCCTCGAAGAAGGCGTTGGAGTCCCCCTCGAACAGGGAGAAGTGGGTGTGCATCCCGGAGCCGGGGTGATCGGTGAACGGCTTGGGCATGAAGGTCGCGTAGATGCCCTGGGTGTGGGCGACCTCCTTGATCACGGAGCGGAAGGTCATGATGTTGTCCGCGGTCTGCAGGGCGTCGGCGTGGCGCAGGTCGATCTCGTTCTGCCCGGGGCCGCCCTCGTGGTGGCTGAACTCCACGGAGATCCCCACGGATTCCAGCATGGTCACGGCCCGGCGTCGGAAGTCCTGGACCACTCCGCCGTAGACGTGGTCGAAGTAGCCCTCCCGGTCCACCGGCTCGGGGAAGCCGTCCGCGTTCAGCTCGGGGGACTTCAGGAGGTAGAACTCCACCTCCGGAGCGGTGTAGCAGGTGAAGCCCATGTCCCCGGCCTTGGCCAGGATCCGCTTGAGCACCCCGCGGGAATCCGCGGCGGAGGGCTCGCCGTCCGGGGTGAGGATGTCGCAGAACATCCGGGAGGTGGGCTCCTGCTCTCCCCGCCAGGGCAGCAGCTGGAAGGTGGAGGGATCCGGCTGCAGGAGCATGTCCGATTCGGAGACCCGGGACAGGCCCTCGATGGAGGAGCCGTCGAAGCCCAGGCCCTCCTCGAAGGCGCCCTCCACCTCGGCCGGGGCCAGGGCCACGGACTTGAGGGTGCCGACGACGTCGGTGAACCACATCCGCACGAAGCGCACGTCCCGCTCCTCGATGGTGCGCAGCACGAATTCCTGTTGGCGGTCCATGGATGCCTCCTTGGGGGCTAGGTCGGGCGGGGCGGCGCGCGGGGGCCGTCTGCCCCCACTGTATCCGCACCCCGCTCTGCTTCGGGCTGAGCGGCCCGCGTGCCGCCCGGGCACTAGGATGGCAGGCCATGAGCACGTACCTGTCCCCCGAGGACGACTCCCCCGCTGCCCCCTCCGGTCCCGCCAACGGCCTGGAGGGCGTCTCCCGCATCCGCACGGTGCATCTGCGCCGGTGCAAGGAGGAGGGCGCGCGGTTCTCCATGCTGACCAGCTATGACGCGATGACCGCCCGGATCTTCGACGAGGCCGGGGTGGAGGTGCTGCTGGTCGGGGACTCCGCGGCCAACACGGTGCTGGGGCTGGAGTCGACCACGCAGCTGCGGATGGAGGACTTCCTGCCGTTCGTGCGGGCGGTCTCCCGCACGGCGCGGAGGGCGATGGTCGTGGCGGATCTGCCCTTCGGCACCTACGAGGCCTCCCCCGCGCAGGCGGTGGAGGCCGCGGTGCACCTGGTCCGCGAGGGCGGGGCGCACGCGGTGAAGATGGAGGGCGGGGCCTTCTACGCGGAGCACGTCCGGGCGATGGTCCAGGCGGGGGTTCCGGTGATGGCCCACCTGGGCTTCACCCCGCAGTCGGAGCACGTGCTGGGCGGTTTCCGGGTGCAGGGCCGCAACGCGCAGGCTGAGGGGCTGGTGGAGGATGCCCGCAGGCTGGAGGAGGCCGGGGCCTTCGCGGTGCTGCTGGAGATGACCGCGGCCCCGGCGGCGGCCGCGGTGGAGGCGGCGCTGAGCGTGCCGACCGTCGGCATCGGCGCCGGAGCCGAGACCACGGGGCAGGTGCTGGTGTGGCAGGACATGGCCGGTCTGACCACTGGGCGGGCCCCCCGCTTCGTGAAGCGCTACGCGGACCTGCGCGCGGCGCTGATCGCGGCGGCCCGCGATTACCGGGCGGAGGTCGTCCAGGGCGTGTTCCCGGGGCCTGAGCAGACCTTCCAGGACTAAGGCTGCGGGTTCACCCGCGCAGCAGCTCGGCGGGGCGCACCCGGCCGACAGACCCGACGACGGGCGTTCAGCCCGTCCGAGGCGCCGATGAGGGGCTCAGCCCTCGCGCCACTCCCGGTCCGCCTCGTCCCAGGCCTCATTGCGCTGCTCGGCCTTCTCCAGGGCGCGGCTGGCCTCGGCATAGCTGGCGTAGGGCCCGATCAGCTTGCGGTAGTCCGAGGAGGCCGGGTGCTCCACCTCGCGGGTGTAGGTGTTGAACCAGTACTGCTGGTCCTCGGGCAGTTCAGCGGCGTCGTTCAGCGCCATGGGGTGCCTCCTCGCGGGGTCGTCTCGATCCGGCTCTGCGGGGCCGGTGGCCTAGAGTTGATGATATGTCTGCACCCTCCGAAGCCACCACTGGACACAACATCCCCACCGAACCCGGGAAGGCCCCGCTCGGGGCCCTGACCCCCGGCGTCGTCGGACCCGTGCGGACGGTGCCCTCCTGGATCCCGCGACCCGAGTACGTCGGCAAGCCCACCGCCCGGGAGGGCCAGGGCTCGGACTTCTACACCCCGGAGGAGGTGGAGCTGATCCGCGCGGCCGGGAAGATCGCCGCCGGCGCCATCGTCGCCGCCGAGCCCCACTGCGTGCCGGGAACCACCACCGATGAGATCGACGCGGTGGTCCACGAGTACATCTGCGACCACGCCGCCTACCCCTCCACCCTGGGCTACCGGAACTACTGGAAGTCCGTGTGCACCTCCCTGAACGAGGTCATCTGCCACGGCATCCCGGACTCCACCGTCCTGGAGGACGGGGACATCATCAACCTGGACGTCACCGCGTACAAGGACGGCATGCACGGGGACACCAACCGCACCCTGCTGGTCGGGGACGTGGACGAGGAGTCCCGCCTGCTCGTGGAGCGCAGCGAGGAGGCCCTGCGCCGGGCCATGAAGGCCGTGAAGCCGGGCCGGGAGATCAACGTGATCGGGCGGGTCATCGAGAAGTACGCCGCCCGCTTCGGCTACGGGGTGGTCCGGGACTTCACCGGGCACGGGGTGGGCCGGGAGTTCCACTCCGGGCTGATCATCCCCCACTACGACGCCGCCCCCGCCTATGACACCGTGATCCAGGAGGGCATGGTCTTCACCATCGAGCCCATGCTCAACCTCGGGACGATCTCCTGGGACATGTGGGAGGACGACTGGACCGTCGTGACGAAGGACCGCAGGCGCTCCGCGCAGTTCGAGCACACCATGGTGGTCACCGCCGACGGCGTGGACGTCCTCACCCTCCCCTGACCTTCCCCACTCCCCCGCCCGCCGTCGGAGGAGCGACGGCGGGACGCACCGGCCCAACGATCCGAAGGAGCATCATGACCGAGAAGACGAACGTGGACCGCCCGGAGCTGGCCGTGCAGGCCGACCTGGACCGGGAGGAGGCCCTGCCCGCCCCCGCCCCCCACGAGCTGGCCATCGGGGTGGACATCGGCGGCACCGGCATCAAGGGCGGCATCGTCGATCTGCGCACCGGGGACCTGGTCTCCGAGCGCTACCGCATCGACACCCCGAAGCCGGCCACCCCGGAGCGGGTGATCCCCGTGGTGGAGCGGATCGTCGCCGAGCTGCAGTCCCGAGAGCTCACCGCGGAGCCGGATTCGGCGATCGGCATCGGCTTCCCCGCGATCATCAAGGACGGGCACACGTGGTCCGCGGCCAACGTGGACGAGTCCTGGATCGGCGCGGATCTGACCGGGCCCGTCTCCGCGGCCCTGGGCCGTCCCGTCTACGCCGTCAACGACGCCGACGCGGCCGGGCTGGCCGAGGCGATCTACGGGCAGGGCCGGCACCGCAGCGGCTTCCTCATGATGATCACCCTGGGCACCGGGATCGGCTCGGCGATCATCAACAACGGCCAGCTCGTCCCGAACTCGGAGCTGGGCCACCTGGAGATCGACGGGCACGACGCGGAGACCCGCGCCTCCGTGCGCGCCCGCGAGCGCGAGGACCTGTCCTGGAAGCAGTACGGCAAGCGCCTGCACCGCTACTTCTCCCACGTGCAGCGGCTGTTCTCCCCGGATGCGTTCATCATCGGCGGCGGGGTGTCCAAGAAGCCGGAGAAGTTCCTGCCGTACCTGGAGGACATCGGCACGCCCATCGAGATCGCGGTGCTGCGCAACAACGCCGGGATCGTCGGGGCGGCCCTGTGGGCGGCGGGCCAGCCCGGGGAGAAGGAGAAGCACGACCGCACCGCCTCCTGACCGGCGGGCCGCGGCGGAGGGCGCCCTTCGTCGCGCATCGCGGTCCGGACATGAGCGAAGCCGGTACGTGACGGCTTCCCCTCCGCACGTACCGGCTTCGATGCCCAGCCTACCCCGCGGCAGGCCTCCGCGCCATACCCGCCGGACGCAGGGTCCCACCGGCTGACGCAGGTGCTCAGATCAGGGTGGGCTGCTCCGGGTCCTCCTCGCCCGCGGAGGAGGAGCGGCGACCGGTGCGGGCGGAGCGGCGGCTCGTCCCGCCCGACTCGGCCGCTCGGCTGGACCGATCCTCGGCCCGCCGAGCCTCCCCGCCCTGACCGGACGAGGACTGCGCCTCCCGCCCTGACGCGCCCGCCCCGGCGGATCCCGCCTCCTGCTGGACATCCTCCTCGGCCCCGCGCAGGGTCCGGATCGCTGACTCGAAGTCGTCCAGGCCCTCGAAGGCCTGGTACACGCTGGCGAAGCGCAGGTACGCCACGGTGTCCAGGCGCTGCAGCGGCTTGAGGATCTCCAGGCCGACGTCGTTCGCGTCGATCTCCGCCAGGCCCTTGGCGCGGATGGACTCCTCCACCTCCTGCGCCAGCAGCGCCAGGTCGTCCTCGCTGACCGGGCGCCCCTGGCAGGCCTTGCGCACCCCGGAGATGATCTTGGCTCGCTTGAACGGCTCGGTGGCCCCGGAGCGCTTGATGACGTTCACGGCGGTGGTCTCCAGGGTGGAGAAGCGCCGCCCGCAGGCCGCGCACTGGCGGCGCCGACGGATCGCGGAGCCGTCATCGGCCACCCGCGAGTCCACGACGCGGGAGTCGGGGTGACGGCAGTAGGGGCAGTGCACGGCGCCTACTCCCCGCCCGCGGTCCGCTCACCGCGCACAGCCACCGCTTCGCCGTGGGCGGGCAGATCCTCGGCCTCGGCCAGCGCCCGCACCGCCGGAGCCACCGCGTTCAGGGCCTGCTCCGAGTACTCGATCAGCTGCACGACCTTCATGAACGTGGCCGTGTTCAGGCCGCTGGCCCAGCGAGCCGAACCTCCGGTGGGCAGCACGTGGTTGGATCCGGCGGCGTAATCCCCCAGCGGCACCGGCGAATGCGGACCGAGGAAGACGGCCCCGGCGTTGCGGATCCGGGCGGCCACCGCCCGCGGCCGCTCGGTCTGGATCTCCAGGTGCTCCGGGGCCCAGGCGTTCGCCACGGCGATGCTGTGCTCCGGGGAGTCGGTGAGCACCACCCCGGACTGCGGGCCGGTCAGGGCCTGCGCGACCCGCTCGGCGTGCCGGGTTCGGGCGGCCTGGACCCGCACCTGCCGGGCCACGGCCTCGGCCAGCGGGGCGGAGTCGGTGATCAGCACGGAGCCCGCGTGGGGGTCGTGCTCGGCCTGGGAGATCAGATCCGCGGCCACGTACACGGGATCCGCCGCGGCGTCGGCGATCACGGCGATCTCCGTGGTCCCGGCCTCCCCGTCCACCCCGACGACGGAGCGCAGCTGCCGCTTGGCCATCGCCACGTACACGTTGCCGGGGCCGGTGAGGATGTCCACCGGCTCCAGGGGCTGCGGCTGCCGCTCGTCCGGGCGAAGCCCGTGGGCCATCGCGGCCAGGGCCTGCGCCCCGCCGATCGCCCACACCTCCTCGATGCCCAGCAGCGCCGCGGCCGCCAGGGTGGTGGGGTGCGGCAGACCGCCGAACTCCCGCTGCGGCGGGGTGCACAGCACCACCGATTCGACGCCGGCGGCCTGGGCGGGCACCGCGTTCATGACCACCGAGGAGGGGTACACCGCCAGCCCGCCGGGCACGTACAGGCCGACCCGGCGCACCGGGGTCCACCGGTTGACCAGCCGCGCCCCGGGGGCGACCTCCAGCTCGGTGGTGGCCGGCTTCTGCGCGGCGGCGAAGGCGCGGATCCGCCCGATCGCCGTCTCCAGGGCCTCGCGCACGCCCGGGTCCAGCTCGGCCAGCGCCCGCTCGAGGGCCTCGGCCGGGACCCGCAGCCCAGCCTGCTCGACGCCGTCGAAGCGGGCCGACAGCTCCCGCAGGGCGGGCGCACCCTCGGTACGCACCCGTTCCAGGATCTGCGCCACGGATTCCTCGGCGCGGGCCAGATACTCCCCCGAGGGGCGCGGCAGCAGCGCGGCCAGGGCGGCGGCGTCCAGGTCCCGGCCGCGCAGATCCAGCACGCGCATCACGGGGCCCCCGGTCGGGGTGGTCTCAGCGGGGATCGAAGTGCTCACCTTCGCCATTCTAGCGGCGCCCGCGTCCCGAGGATCAGGAGGCCCGCTCCAGACAGGCCGGGCCGAAGAGCACCTTCAGGTCCCCGAACAGCGCCGGGTTGGGGTTGACCCGCAGCCGCGGGGACAGCCGCATCAGCACATCCTTGCCCCGGCAGGCCAGGTTGATGCGCACCTCGGCCTCGCCGCGGTGGTTCAGCAGGATGCCCTCCAGCTCCCGCAGGGTCCGCTCCGTGGCCCGGTGCTCCGGCAGGGACAGCACGATCGGGCCCTGCTGTCCCTCGGCGTCGATGTCCGGGATCTTCATCTCCTGGGCGCTGATGGTCACCGACCCGTCGTCGCGACGCTGCAGGCGCCCCTTGATGGTCACGATGAGGTCCTCCGCCAGCAGGCTCGCAATCGGCGCGTACACCTTCCCGAAGAACATCACCTCCATCGACCCGGTGCGGTCCTCCAGCTCGATGCGGGCGTAGGCGTTCCCGGAGGATTTGGCGACCTTGCGCTGCACGGAGGTGATCATCCCGGCCACCGTGACGATCGCTCCGTCCGGCTTCCCGTCCTCGTCCAGCAGGGACTGCACCGAGGAATCCGCGAGCTGCCCCAGCACCTCGTCCAGCCCCCGCAGGGGGTGGTCCGAGACGTACAGGCCGAGCATGTCGCGTTCGAAGTTCAGCTTGTCCCGCCGCTCCCATTCGGGAACGTCCGGGATGGCCACGCTCAGCTCCGACGAGGGGTCCTCCTGCTCCATCCCGATGCCGCCGAACAGGTCGAACTGCCCGGCCGCCTCCTGGCGCTTGACCGAGACGGTGGCATCGATCGCCTCCTCGTGGATCATCGACAGGGCCCGGCGCCCGTGACCGAGATCGTCGAAGGCCCCGGCCTTGATCATCGAATCCACGGTGCGCTTGTTGCACACCACCGCGGGGACCTTCTTGAGGAAGTCGTGGAAGGAGGCGAAGCGGCCCTTCTCCTGCCGGGTCTCCACCATCGCCTGGACCACGTTGGCCCCGACGTTGCGCACCGCGCCCATGCCGAAGCGGATGTCCTGGCCCACCGGGGTGAAGTTCAGCGCGGACTCGTTGACGTCCGGGGGCAGCACGGTGATGCCCATGCGCCGGCACTCGTTCAGATACAGGGCCAGCTTGTCCTTGTCATCGCCCACCGAGGTCAGCAGGGCCGCCATGTACTCTTGCGGGTAGTGGGCCTTCAGGTACGCCGTCCAGTAGGAGACCAGCCCGTACGCGGCGGTGTGGGCCTTGTTGAAGGCGTAGTCGGAGAAGGGCAGCAGGATGTCCCACAGGGCCTTGACGGCCCCCTCCGAGTACCCGTTGTCCAGCATGCCCTGGTGGAACGTCGCGTACTGGCGGTCCAGCTCGGCCTTCTTCTTCTTGCCCATGGCCCGGCGCAGGATGTCGGCCTCGCCGAGGGAGTACCCGGCGACCTTCTGGGCGATGGCCATGACCTGCTCCTGGTACACGATCAGCCCGTACGTGGTGTCCAGGATCTCCGCCAGGGGTTCGGCCAGCTCCGGATGGATCGGGGTGACCTCCTGCTGGCCGTTCTTGCGCAGGGCGTAGTTGATGTGCGAGTTCGCGCCCATCGGGCCCGGGCGGTACAGGGCCAGGACCGCGGAGATGTGCTCGAAGTGATCCGGCTGCATCATCTTCAGCAGCTGGCGCATCGGCCCGCCGTCGAGCTGGAACACCCCGAGGGTGTCCCCGCGGGCCAGCAGCTCGTAGCTGGCCGCGTCGTCGATCTGCAGGGTCTCCAGGTCCAGGGTCTCCTGCCGGTTCGCCTCGATGTTCTCCAGTGCGTCGGAGATGATCGTGAGGTTGCGCAGGCCCAGGAAGTCCATCTTGATCAGGCCCAGGCCCTCGCAGGTCGGGTAGTCGAACTGCGTGATGACCTGCCCGTCCTGCTCGCGGCGCATGATCGGGATGACGTCGATCAGGTCGTGGCTGGACATGATGACCCCGGCCGCGTGCACCCCCCACTGCCGCTTCAGCCCCTCCAGGCCCTGGGCGGTGTCGAAGACCTTCGCGGAGTCCTCGTCGGCGGCCAGCAGCTCGCGCAGCTCCTCGGCCTCGGAGTAACGCTTGGCGTCCTTGTCGTAGACGTCCTGCAGGGAGATGCCCTTGCCCATGATGTCCGGGGGCATCGCCTTGGTCAGCTTCTCCCCCGTGGAGAACGGGTAGCCCAGCACCCGGGAGGAGTCCTTCAGGGCCTGCTTGGCCTTGATGGTCCCGTAGGTCACGATCATCGCGACGCGGTCCTCGCCGTACTTCTCGGTGACGTAGTGGATCACCTCGGAGCGGCGGCGGTCGTCGAAGTCGACGTCGAAGTCCGGCATGGACACGCGGTCCGGGTTGAGGAACCGCTCGAAGATCAGGTCGTGCTCCAGCGGGTTCAGATCGGTGATGCGCATCGCGTAGGCGACCATCGATCCCGCGCCGGAGCCTCGCCCGGGACCCACCCGGATCCCGTTGTTCTTGGCCCAGTTGATGAAGTCCGCGACCACCAGGAAGTACCCGGGGAAGCCCATCTGGATGATGATGCCCTGTTCGTACTCGGCCTGCTTGCGCACCTCATCCGGCACCCCGTCGGGGAACCGGTAGTGCAGTCCGGCCTCGACCTCCTTGATGAACCAGGACTCCTCGTTCTCCCCCGGGGGGCAGGGGAAGTCCGGCATGTAGTTCGCGGAGGTGTCGAACTCCACGTTGCAGCGCTCGGCGATCTCCAGGGTGTTGTCGCAGGCCTCCGGGAAGTCCCGGAACAGCTCCCGCATCTCCGCCGGGGACTTCAGGTAGAACTCATCGGCGTCGAACTTGAAGCGCTTGGGGTCCTGCAGGGTGGAGCCGGACTGCACGCACAGCAGGGCCGCGTGGGCCTTGGCGTCCTCGGCGCGGGTGTAGTGCAGGTCGTTGGTGGCCACCAGCGGCAGGTTCAGCTCCTTGGCCAGGCGCAGCAGGTCCTGGGTCACCTGCTTCTCGATGCCCAGCCCGTGGTCCATCAGCTCGCAGTAGAAGTTCTCCGCCCCGAAGATGTCCCGGAACTCCGCGGCCGCGTCCAGGGCCTCCCGGTACTGGCCCAGGCGCAGGCGGGTCTGGATCTCCCCCGAGGGGCAGCCGGTGGTGGCAATCAGGCCCTTGCCGTAGGTGTTCAGCAGCTCCCGGTCCATGCGCGGCTTGTACAGCTGGCCCTCCAGGGAGGCCCGGGAGGAGGCGCGGAACAGGTTGTGCATGCCCTGGGTGGTCTCGGCCAGCAGGGTCATGTGGGTGTACGCGCCGCCGCCGGAGACGTCGTCGCGCCCGCCGTCGGCGAACTTCACGCGGGTGCGGTCCTGACGGGCGGTGCCCGGGGTCAGATACGCCTCGACGCCGATGATCGGCTTGATCCCGGCGTTGCGGGCCCGGTTCCAGAAGTCGAAGGCCCCGAAGAGGAAGCCGTGGTCGGTGGTGGCCATCGAGTCCATGCCCAGCTCGTGGGCGTGCTCGAACAGGTCGTCCAGGCGGGCGGCGCCGTCGAGCATCGAGTACTCGGTGTGCACGTGCAGGTGGGTGAAGCCCTTGGTCTTGGCCGCTGAAGTCACCGCCCTAGTTTAGGACATCGCCGCTGCGCACGGACTCCAGGGCGAAGCTCAGATCAGCCGGGTAGGGGCTGGTGAAGCGCACCCGCTGCCCCGTTCCCGGGTGGTCGAAGCCCAGCCGGTGCGCGTGCAGCCACTGGCGGGTCAGCCCCAGGTCCGCGGCCAGGCGCGGATCTGCCCCGTAGGTGAGGTCCCCGCAGCAGGGGTGGTTCAGGGCGGAGAAGTGCACGCGGATCTGGTGGGTGCGCCCGGTCTCCAGGTGCACCTCGGCCAGGCTGGCCGGCCCGAAGGCCTCCAGCACCTCGTAGTGGGTGACCGAGGCGCGCCCGTCCTCCACGACGGCGAAGCGCCAGGAATGCCCGGGGTGCCGGCCGATGGGCGCGTCGATGGTCCCGCGCAGCGGATCCGGGATGCCCTGGACCAGGGTGTGGTAGACCTTCTCCACCGTGCGCTCCTTGAAGGCGCGTTTGAGCGCGGCGTAGGAGGGCTCGTTCTTGGCGACCACCATCAGCCCGGAGGTGCCCACGTCCAGCCGGTGCACGATGCCCTGGCGCTCCGGGGCGCCGCTGGTGGCGATGTTCACGCCCAGACCGGCCAGCGCGCCGACCACGGTGGGCCCGTGCCAGCCCGGGCTGGGATGGGCGGCGACCCCCGTGGGCTTGTCCACCACGACCACGTCGGCGTCCTCGTGCACGATGGAGAACCCGTCGACGACCTGCGCCACCACGCGGTCGGCCTCCTGCGAGTTCGGCACCCGCGCGGTGATGACGGCGTCGGCGGGGACTCTCAGGGATTTGGCCGGCTTCAGCTGGCGTCCCGCGTGCTCCACGCGCACCCGGTCCTGCTCGCACCAGGCGGCTGCGGCGCTGCGGGAACCACCGGATTCCCGGGTCAGCAGCGCGTCCAGGCGGGCGCCGTCGTCCTCGGCGCGCACCGAGATCCGGATGGTCTGCTCGGCGCTCATGGGCGGGTCTCCTCGGCGTGTTCGGCGGCGGCCCGCGCGTCATCGGCGGGCCCGGGGACGGCCGCCTCCGGATCCCGGCCCGCCAGCGGAACGCCGCGCAGGGTCAGCACGGCGATGACCGCGATGGACACGCAGATGCAGGAGTCGGCGATGTTGAAGATCGCGAAGTGCGGCACGGAGATGAAGTCCACGACGTGCCCTCGACCGAAGCCCGGCTGCCGGAGGAGGCGATCCGTGAGGTTGCCGAGCACCCCCGCGAGCAGACCGGTCAGGCTCAGCAGCCAGGCCGCGCTGCGGGCGCGCGGCAGCAGCCGGATCACCACGACGGCGACCGCCGCCTGCACGAGGGTGAACACCCAGGTCACGGACTCCCCCAGGGAGAACGCCGCCCCGGGGTTGCGCAGGAAGCGCCACCACAGCAGATCGGGGATCACGGTGATCCGCTGGCCCTCGACCATGTGGGCGACCACCCACGCCTTGCTGGCCTGGTCCGCGGCGTACAGCAGCACGCCCAGGATCACGGCGGAGACGACGAGGCCGACCCGCGGACGGGTCGGCCTCGCGGGGTGGTGCGAGCTCACGCGGCGTCGGGCTCCAGCCCGGAGGTGTTCTCCAGCTCGGTGAGCCGGGATTCCAGGTGCTCCCGCAGGCGCGCCCGGTAGCTGGCCTCGAAGGCGCGCAGCGCCTCGACGTCGGACTCCAGGGTGGCCTTGTCGGTCTCCAGGCTCTCCATGACCTCCCGGCGCTGGGCCTCGGCCTCGGCGACGAGGGTCTCCGCCTGCAGCTGGCCCTCGGAGATCAGACGGGCCCGCTCGGAGCGACCCTCGGAGACGTACTCGTCGTGCAGGCGCTGGGCCATCGCGATCACCGCGGCCGCGGACTCGGCGGACTCGGTGGAACCGGCCGGGGCGGCGGACTGCTGCGCCGCGGGGGCGGCGGCGGACTCGGCCGAGGAAGAGACCTCGGCGGGCTCGGTGGTCTCGTCCTCCGGCGCCTCCTCGACGACGTCGGCATCCGCGGCCGGCTCGGCGGCGGCGTCCTCGGCGGGAGCGTCACCGGCGGGGGTGAGGTCCCGCTCGGACGGGGCGCTCACGGTCTGCTCCTCGGCGGGCTGGGACAGGGCGGCCACGGATCCCGCGCCCTCGCCGGTCCCGGTCTCCTGCGCCGAGCCCGAGGCCTGCCCGGCGGCGCCGGTCTGCGCAGCGCCCTCGGCGGTCGGGTCGGGGATGCCGTGCTCGGACAGCGCCTGGCGCAGCGTCCGGTTCTCCTCGTTCAGCCGCTTCAGCTCGGCCACGACGTCGTCCAGGAAGAGATCGACTTCCTGCTGGTCGTAGCCCTCGCGGAACTTGGTGGGCTGGAAGGTCTTCTCGACGACCTCTTCCGGGGTCAGTGCCATGAAAGTCACCTCGTGTCTGTGCGCCTGCCGCGTCGGTCGGCGCTGCGTCGGACGGTTGTTCGCCCCTCATCCTAGTGGGTGGGGCTGGGCGGCGGGCCCAGGTCCCGTTCAGACCCGGGACAGGGCCGAGCCCAGCAGACCCATGACCACGGAGTTGAGCAGGCTCAGCACCAGCAGCAGCACCAGGAAGCCCATGTCCAGGGAGACCCCGCCCAGGCGCAGCGGCGGGATGATCCGGCGCATCAGCCGCATCCCCGGCTCCGTGGCCCGCCGGATGCCGATCGCGGCGACCAGCACGACGCCGCGGGGACGCCAGCGCGGGGCGAAGCCGTCCACCCAATCCAGGATCAGCCGCAGCATCAGCAGCAGCATGGCCAGGTACAGGGCGAAGTGGATCAGCGCCAGAACCGTGATCACAGGTCTCCTCGGGGTCGAAGCTCAGGGGCGGGGCCCGGGCGGGACGGGCTCAGCGCTGGTCGAAGGGGTCGTGCTCGGCGACGTCGTCCTCGGCGGGGCGCTGCTCGCGCTGCTGCTCCTGCGGGGCGAGCACCTCCAGGGTCGCGGGGGTCAGCAGGAACACCTGCTCGGTGACCCGCTCGATGCTGCCGTTCAGGGCGAAGGTCAGCCCCGAGGAGAAGTCCACCAGCCGCTTGGCCTCCGTGACGTCCATGTCGGTGACGTTCATGATCACGGGGATGCCCTCGCGGAAGGACTCGCCGATGACCTTGGCGTCGTTGTAGGAGCGCGGATGGATGGTGGTGATGCGTCGCAATTCGTTGTCGCTTTCGATCGGGGCCGGGGTTCGGCGCTCGGGGGCGGCCTCCCGGGCGGAGGCGGCGGTCTGGACGGCGGAGCGCGAGCGCGGATCGCGCTCGGCGCGGCGGGACTCCAGGGCTGCGGGGCGCCGCCCGGCGGCGTGGGAGCCGCGAGGGGTCTCGGCCTGCTCCTGCTCCTGTGCCGAGGAGCGGGCGGGGGTCCGGGTGATCACCGGCTGCGCCTCGGTGCTGGGCTCCGGTTCGATGACCTCGCCCTCCACGCGCTCGCTGCGCGCGGCGCGCACCGGGGCCTGCTCAGCGGAGCCGCGCCGGGATCCCGTCTGCTCCCCCGACTGCTCGTAGCCGTCGTCGGCCAGTCCCAGAAAGACCATGGCCTGGCGCAGTGTTCCCGCCATCTGAACTCCTCGAAGATTCGCTGCTGTGCTGTTTTCGGTGATGTCGGACGGCCGGGGGCCTCAGCCCCGGGGACGAGGCCCCATGATGGCCGAGCCCACGCGCACCCGGGTCGAGCCCCATCGTATCGCGTCGGCCAGGTCCGCGCTCATCCCCGCGGAGATCTCCACCGCCGCCGGGTGGTCCCGGCGCAGTGCGGCGCTGAGCTCGCGCAGCCGGCGCTTGACCTTGTTGCGCGTCACCGCGTTGCCCACGGCCTTGGAGACCACGAACCCCACGCGGGACGGTTCACCCGTGTGCATGCGCACGGATACGACGATGTTCCGGCGACCGCTGCGGGCACCGGAACGTACGGTGGTCGTGAACTGCGCCGAGGTCCGCATCCGGTGCCGGGTGGGCAGCATGACGCGAACCTCGAGACGCGGGGGCTCAGGCCGAGAGGCTGGTGCGACCCTTGCTGCGGCGGGCACCGATGATGGCGCGGCCGGCGCGGGTGCGCATGCGAGCACGGAAGCCGTGCTTGCGGGCGCGGCGGCGGTTGTTCGGCTGGAAAGTCCGCTTGGGCATTAGTCACTCCACGAGGTTGGACAACGGTGTGCCACCGCGACGGATCGCAGGGGCGCACGCGGTCG
>OMJG01000499.1_pt1 | contig 28900 bp, 32 predicted proteins | sample 1646431 | NCBI WGS metagenome assembly OMJG01 (sample SAMN03771674, study PRJEB25209) | food metagenome | isolation source: Cotija cheese | place: Mexico:Jalisco,Michoacan | collected 2011-12-12
CTGTAGTGGACTTTCACCACCAAGTTGTCGCCCATGCCGGGCGCACCAAAAAAGACGCAGCAGACAGCCGGTCTGATTCGGCAACATAAAAAGTTCCGGTTCAAAGACTGTCTGCAAAACGTCAAGAATCATTATTTTTGTACTTCCTCAGTGTAGTCGCAATTAGAACATTTAACTTGGGTTTGTTTTTTCGTGACTTTTTCCACTAGATAGTGGTCGCACTTTGGACAGTTTCTTCCAATCGGTTTATCCCAAGATGTAAACTCACAGTCTGGATAACGGTCACAGCCGTAGAAAATTCTATTTTTCTTAGATTTTCTTTCTACAACTTCTCCTTTTTTACAGAGCGGACACGTTACATTCAGTTTTTTAACAATCGGTTTCGTGTTTCGACAGTCGGGGAAGTTAGAGCACGCATAAAACTTGCCGTATCTTCCAATTTTAATGACCATAGGATGTCCGCATTTTTCACAGTCAAATCCAGCTGGCTCATCTTCTATCTCGACTTCTTCGATTTCTTTTTCAGCTTTCTCAACTTCTTCTTTAAAAGGAGTATAGAACTGATCAATGATTTCAATCCATTCCACTTTTCCTTCTTCAACAGAGTCAAGATCTTCTTCTAGTTTCGCCGTGAAATTGACATCAACAATATTCGGGAAGAATTCATTGATCATTTCATTTACGATTCCGCCTAATTCAGTTGGTTCAAAGCGCTTGTTTTTCAATGAAACATAATATCTTCGCTGAATCGTTTCCAGTGTCGGCGCATACGTAGATGGACGTCCAACACCGTTTTCTTCTAAAGTTTTGATTAATGTAGCTTCACTATATCTTGCAGGCGGCTGTGTAAAGTGCTGTTCCGGCTCGATTGAATCCAGTGTCACTTCATCATTTTCTTCCATTTCTGGTAGAATATTGTCTTTTTCTTTAGAAGATTCTCTATAAACAATCTGATATCCGTCAAATTTGATTTTTGAGCCGTTCGCTCTGAATAGTACACCGTTTTGTTCTATATCGACTCTCATCGTATCATAGACAGCCGGCTTCATTAAGCTGGCAACAAATCTAGACCAAATCAAATTATATAATTTATACTGGTCTTTACTCAAATATTCTTTGATGTCATCCGGCCTTCTCATGGCACTTGTTGCACGGATCGCTTCGTGGGCATCTTGAGCCCCTTCTTTATTCTTCGCTTTGCGGACTTTAGAGGCTGCATACCGTTCCCCATAATCTCGGTGAATCAGTTCTGTGGCTTCTGACTTTGCTGTATCCGATAGTCTCGTAGAGTCCGTTCTCATATAGGTGATCAGTCCTACTGCACCGCCGCGGCCTAAAGAGATCCCTTCATATAGTTGTTGTGCAACCATCATTGTTTTTCGAGTTCTAAAATTCAGTTTTCCAGCAGCTTCCTGTTGAAGACTACTGGTTGTAAATGGCAGATGCGGATTTCTTCTACGCTCTTTACGTGTTACTTTTTTTACTTTCCACGGTTGTTCTTTATCAATTTTTTCGAGAATTTTTTGCGTTTCTTCGTGATTTCCTAATGAAACTTTCTTTCCATCCACACCATAGAAATTAGCTTTGAACTTTTTGCGGGATTTAACAAAGTTTCCATCAATTGTCCAATATTCTTCTGGATTGAAGTTTTTGATTTCTTCTTCACGATCACAAATCATTTTCAGTGCCACAGATTGTACACGACCAGCACTTAGTCCTCTTTTTACTTTCTTCCATAGTAAAGGGCTTATCTGATAGCCTACGATTCGGTCCAGTACACGTCTCGCCTGTTGAGAGTCAATCAGATTCTCATCAAGATCTCTAGGATTTTTCAATGCATTTTTAACAGCATCCTTGGTAATTTCATTGAATACCACGCGGTTTTTCTCATCATCACGCAAGTCAAGCAAGTAACTTAAATGCCAAGCGATTGCTTCTCCTTCGCGATCCGGATCGGCTGCGAGAAAGACTTTTTCCGCTTTTTTCGCGTACTTTTTCAAATCTTTAATAACAGGACCTTTTCCGCGAATCGTAATATAATCTGGTTCATAGTTATTATCAAAGTCAATGCCCATTCTGCTTTTCGGTAAATCGCGAATGTGACCCAGACTCGCCACAACTTTATAATTTCTGCCTAAATATTTTTCTATGGTCTTAGCTTTAGCTGGAGACTCAACAATCACAAGATATTTATAAGCCAAATCAACGGCCCCTTTCAGTATAGTTATGATGTGTATCTTCTACTTTTAGTAGTTCCTCTATAGGTTAGAGTCTAATTCGTCATAAAAATGGTTAGCAAGAAATACTAATCTTTTTTCTTTCAAAGAATCGTTACTCATCATATGCTATAAGAATAGGGTTTGTCAACTTTCAAGATTAAAAAAATTAAAAGAAGTTATTTTAAAACTTATTTTTTCAGTCTGATATAAGGGTATTCTTCGAGAATATCTTGAGCTGAAGTGACCATTTTAGCACCTGACTTAATCAGTTCATTGGTACCTGCTGAAACTGGACTGAAGATTGGTCCAGGAACAGCAAAAACTTCTCGATCCTGCTCCAGCGCTTGAAAAGCGGTAATCAGACTTCCGCTCCTTTTCTTGGCTTCAATCACCATGACTCCTTGACTGATTCCTGAGATGATTCGATTACGTAAAGGGAAATGATGCTTTAAAGGCTTAGTCCCTGCCGGGAACTCACTAATCAGCAAATGATGTTCTCCAATTTCGTCCTGGAGTCGGCGATTGCTGATTGGATAAGAACGATCAATTCCTGTACCAATAACAGCGATAGTCTTCCCATTATTTAAAATCGTCTGACGATGAGCTTCCGCATCAATTCCTTTGGCGAGTCCGCTGCATACAATAATATCGTTCTGTATTAATTCAGGCAGTAGCGATTGTATAGCAGCTTTCCCGTAGTCAGAACATAATCGGGCACCGACTACACCAATAGCCGGACGATTCAGCCAATCAATATTCCCTTTATAGAACAAAAGCAGCGGCGGAAGATAAATCTCTCTCAGCATTTTAGGGTAAGTTTCCTCAAAAAAGCTGCACCAAGATATATCTTTTTGTTTCAGCTCAAACTGTACCGCTTTATATTCAAAGTCAGCTTCAAACTCAAAAAAAGAAGCCTTCTTTTGTTCAGAAAGCTTCTTTTGCTGGTCCAGTACTTTATAGTCCCGATCAATACATTCATTATCGTTAAAACTTTCTCTAATCAATATCCATTTTTCTTCAAGCGACATCTTTGTATAATGGGCTAAAGCAAAACAATATCGTTCAATCTTTTTAAATGAATCCATCTTCTCTTCTCCTTGTATATATAATAGTAGAAACTTTTTAAGAAAGGTTCTTATTATATACATTGTGCAGAAAGAAGAAAAAGTCACGAATTTAAAGTCTGGACTGAACAGGAGAAAATGTCATGCGGTGAATCGGTGTAACGCCATAAAGATCCAATCCCTCAAGATGCTGTTTAGTTCCATAACCAGCATTCTTTTCAAAACCATATCCAGGATACTTTTGACCATATTCTTCCATCAAGCGATCACGTTCTACCTTAGCCACGATACTAGCTGCAGCAATCGAGACACTTCGAGCATCGCCTTTGATCAATTTGTCCTGAGGAAGGTTGTTTCCAATGGTCATTGCATCTACCAGCAAATAATCTGCTGGAATCGATAACTGTTCTACCACTTTTTCCATCGCACGCTTACTCGCCTGATAAATATTGATTCGATCGATCTCATCCGCTTCTATAATCGCAGAACTGACTGCAATAGCTTTCGTCAGAATTTGATCATATAATTCATTTTTCTTTTTATCGGACAGTTTTTTTGAATCATCTAATCCAAAAATCGGTTTGTCTGGATCCAGTATAACAGCTGCAGCCATCACTGGACCTGCCAGTGGTCCTCTTCCGACTTCATCGACGCCGGCAATCCTATGAGCACCAGCAAGCTCAGCTTGTTCTTCAAAAACTGACATTTCTTTGTACTTACGAAGTAATTCAGTCTGCTGCAACTGGAATTTTCTCCATTTATTTAAGGCTTTCTGAGCACCCGCCCTTTCGTCTTGTTCCAAAGCGATAATAAATGGATCTGTTTCTTCTGTGATGCTTGATAGTTCAGCGTTGATCTCTTTAATGGTCAGCTTCTTCATAATCATCACTTTCTAAAGGAATATCTGCTGGTGTTTCAAAAGTAAAATTGCCAATTTTTCCATCTCTTAATTCATATATCAGCATTTGAGATGCACGCTCATAATCGTCTTTGAATCCTCTCAAATGAGTGATTTCCATTAATAGATCAGGCAAAGATAACTCTGTTTCCAGCTTTTGGTCAAATTTATAACGGTTGGCTAGAGCACCGGGATAGTGTCTCACTAAATAATCCATACCGAATAAAGCTATATCATCGAGATGCAGCAAGGTATCTTTTATTGCTCCGGTAACTGCCAGTCTTTTTCCAACTTCCTGGTCTTCAAACTTAGGCCAAAGAATACCTGGTGTGTCTAACAGCTCCAGTTCTTTTCCATATTTAATCCATTGTTGAGCTTTTGTTACACCAGGACGATTTCCTGTCTGGGCAATATTCTTTCCAGCAAAGCGATTGATCAACGTTGACTTTCCTACATTTGGAATGCCTACACATACTGCTCTTATAGCGCGAGGTTTCATTCCTTTTTCTGCTCTTTTTTCAAAAAAAGGCTTTAAAGCAACCTTTGCTAACTTGATAACCTCTTTCATGCCTTGTCCTTGTTTTGCATTGATCGATAAGGCAAATAGACCTTGTTCTTCGTAGTACTTCAACCATTCGTTTACTCTTTTGGTATCAGCAAGGTCGCTTTTCATTAAAATTGTGACCTTAGGCTTGTCTCCAATCATCCCGATAAGGTCAGGGTTTCGACTTGAATACGGGATGCGGGCGTCTACTAGTTCAAAGACTACATCTACCAGTTTCAGTTTTTCTTGAAATTGTCTTTTTGCTTTAGCCATATGGCCAGGATACCACTGTATTGTCATTGTTGATTCTCCTATCTTGAAATTACTTAAAGTAAGATTACATCAAAAAAGTTGGTATGAAAGGTTGATCTTCCGCTACCAACTAGATTAATAAATTATTCAATGATTTCATCTATTTTTCCAAAATCATTCAGCGGCCAGAAGCGATAGGCGGTCTCACCGATAATGGTTTCTCCAGAAACAAATCCGAAATATCGACTGTCTCTAGAATTATTACGATTATCTCCCATTACAAAATAACTGCCTTCTGGAACGGTTGCTACACCTTGCAGAGATTCTAAAGAAAACTCGTCGATCGATCCGATAACACCAGAAGATTCTAGAGATGTTCCATCAAGATAGGCTTCTTCAACCGGTTCATCATTTATATATAATGTATCATCTGCATATCTGATCTCATCACCAGGCAAGCCAATGATACGTTTGATATACTGTTTATCTGGTTCATCAGGAGCAGGAAAAATCACGATATCGAATCGCTCATAATCTGCTACCTTATTTAGTAATAACTTATCGCCATCTTCAAGTGTCGGCGCCATCGATTCACCTTCTACACTGACAGGAGCGAATAGAAAAGTCTGTACTAAGTAAAAGAACCCTGTCAAAACTACAATATAGACAATTGTACTCAATAATTCCTTCAGGAATGACTTCTTCTTTTCAGGCTTTTTTTGTTTGTTTTTTTTACTGTGTTTGCTTTTTCTCGGTTCAAATTCTATATTTTCTTCATGTTGATTATCCATTAATCAACCCTCTTTTCTAGTTTTCTGCACACATAATATACTTTTTCTGATAATGAACTTATTGGAATACTTCAAATCTTTCTATCGGATCATACAACATAAGAACTTCTCCGATCAGTTCTTCTTCTGCTATACTACCATAAAAACGGCTGTCATAACTATATCGACGATTATCTCCCATAAGAAAGTATTGACCTTCCGGAACAACAGTCCCTTCTGAACCGATATAGGTGAAATTAGAAGTCCATAATCCTTTTTCATCTATGATTTCAGGACGGTTCAAAAATGGCTCTGCAATTGCCTCATCATTTATATAGAGCTGATCTTGCTCATAACGAATCGTTTCTCCCGGTAGACCAATCACTCGTTTTACAACTGTTTTATTCATCGGGTCTTTGAAAACAATAATATCGAACCGCTCGATTCGAGAGACTGTTGACATGAGTACCTTATCGTTTGAACTTAGTGTTGGATACATAGAAATTCCCGTTACATCTGTTGGGATAAAAATATAGAGACGCAAAAAAATAAAAAGTATACACAAAATAAATGCAAGCTTCGCCATGCGTCTTCGTCTTAATTTTTTAAGACTGTTCTGCATATACATCCTCTTTCCTCAAAACGGCCGTATGAACTAATCAATTACTTAATTATAGCTTACAAGCCCGCACTATATCAAGTTTTTTCAAGACAGTTCTTACAAATTGTAAGAGCCGTCTTGAAAAGCAAGAATAAAAGCGATTTATGTGAAAACATAAATCGCTTCATCTAAATTACTCTATTACCTTATTGGTCCTGAAGATAATTGACTGCCTCTTGATACTGAGTATCGTTTTCTTCAATTAACGTTCTTAAGGCTTCAACTAGTGCATTAGCAGTTGCCCCTGTTACTATACCATTGACTTCTAAATCATTTTCAGATTGAAAGTCTTCTACAGCTGTCTTCGTGTTCTCTGTAAAGACATTTCCTGATTCACCTGTTTTGAATTCTAATGCTTTCAGTACTGCATTCAGATTAGCAACTTCTTGAGAAACGTCTCCCAGTTGGTAAGTTTGTTCGCTGTTGATGATCAGCAGACTTTGATACTCTGGCATTGCTGATTCAATATCTGGAACAATTCCTTTTTCATTGATCCATTCACCCTCAGCTGTCAACCATTTTCCGGTAGTGTATTTGATCTCGCCTTCCCCTGACAATGGTGCAACATTCTGAATGGTTCCTTTACCAAAAGTTGTCTGACCGATTAAAGGAATACTTGCCGATTCGCTTACAGCTCCTGCTAGAATCTCTGAAGCACTTGCACTTCCTTCATTGATCAGCAGAACAGCGGGCTTGTTGAATTTAACTGAACCCAGGCTTTCGTCGGCAACATATACATAAGGCTCTTCGCCTCTGCCTTGAGATTGCATAAGGGGCTGTCCGTCTTCTACAAAAATATTAGAGATCTGCAGAGCACTATTCAGCAACCCTCCTGGATTTCCTCGAACATCAAAGATGAATTTTTCAGCACCTTGATCGTTTAAGTCGTTTATTGCATTAACAACTTCATCATATGTCGGACTATTGAAATTCGTAATTTGTACATACCCGATAGACGGATCATTTTCATCCAAGTTATAGTTTACAGATTCAACCGGAATAGAATCCCTGGTAATGGTTACTGTAAATTCCTCGCCAGCGCGCTGCATCAAAAGTTCTACTTCCGAATCTTTTGGTCCGCGGATGATCGCAACCGCTTCTTGCAAGGACAATTCCGCTACTGGTTCGTCATCTATCTCTTTAATCAAGTCATTCGCCTGGAGTCCAGCTTCTTCTGCCGGCGAGCCTTCAATAGGAGAGACGATAAGGACAAATTCGCCTTCTTTCATTACTTCAGCACCAATTCCTTCGAATTCTCCTTGGGTATCTTGTTGAAGTGACGTTGACTGACCAGCATCAAGGTATTCCGTGTAAGGATCGCCTAAAGCGTCAGCCATCCCTTCCAAAGCACCTTCTACAAGAACTGCAGGATCAACTTCTTCGAAATAATTAGCCAACAGTACAGAATATAACTCGCTGACTTGCTGCAGATCCGCTTCAAGTTCTGGTTTTGTCTCTTCTGCTGAATCTTGAACTAGTGCTGCTTCTTCTGTAGCAGGTGATGGTTGATCAGTTGTTTCAAAAAACAATACAGTCCCACCGACACCAATGATGAGCACAGTGATCATTGAGCAGATATAAATCAGAAGACTGACTTTTTTTGCTTTTTTATCGTGACTAGGTTCTTGTTCCATCTGATTCCTCTTTTCTTCAAAGAACACAGCGATAATTTAAGGGGAATTATTCCATTACTTATTTTGAATGGCTGTTTCTAAAGCGATGATCATCATATCGTCAAAGGTTCTTTCACGTTCTTCTGAAGTTGTTTCTTCACCAGTCAGCAAATGATCACTGATTGTTAACAAGGCCAACGCTTTTTTATTGTACTTAGCCGCAAGCAGATAAAGTCCTGCCGCTTCCATCTCTACCGCCATGACACCATAGTCAGCCAATTTCTTTTTATCCAGTTCTTCATTATAGAAACGGTCAGCGCTCAGCACATTTCCAACCTTGACTTCCATCCCTTTTTCTTGACCGACTTCAAATGCTGTCTTTAATAATTCAAAATCAGCGATCGGAGCGAAGTCGACTTGATGACCAAAAGTATTTTTAACAGCACTGGAATCAGTAGCTGCAGCTTGAGCGAGTACCACATCACGGATTTGAACTTCCTCTTTCATTCCACCTGCTGATCCAACACGCATTAGTGTTTCGACACCATATTCATTGATCAGTTCTTCAACATAAATCATAATAGATGGAATACCCATGCCTGTACCCTGAACAGAAATCTTTTTCCCTTTATATGTTCCTGTGTAGCCGAAAGCATTTCGCACGGTGTTATATTGAACAACGTCTTCCAGAAAGGTTTCTGCAATATATTTAGCACGCAGAGGGTCTCCCGGTAATAGCACTGTATCTGCGATGTCTCCATTTTTTGCTCCAATATGTGTACTCATGTTATCTCTCCTTTTATTTTATGCGTTATTTTCCTTATAGTAGTTCCAAGCTTCATCAAAAACATCCATACTCGGAAGATAATGTCCGTTCAGTTCTAGGTAAGCACTGATCTCATCATATTGTTCAGAATGTTTAGGAAAACTGCCGTCTTTTTCAACGGCGTTAGCGAACAAGGTAATATCATCTTTCTTGTTCGGGTCTCGTTGCGTCATTAAATAATGATAGAAGGATCTTCTCATAAACGAGCCTCAGCAGCATTCGTCTCTTCCCATTCTGCTCTTTCACGTTTCTCTTGCTGATATCTTCGCGGATTTTTTTTGTAAAATTGCTGATGCTCTTCTTCTGCTTTATAAAAAGTATCAGCTTCCTCAATTTTTGTAACGATAGACTCAGTATACTTACCACTACTTTCCAGTGCACGTTTAGACTGTTCTGCAGCAGTTTTCTGTTGTTCATTGTAATAGAAAATGACTGGTCGAAAACTATCTCCTCTGTCCATGAATTGACCCATAGCATCTGTAGGATCAGTCTGATTCCAGTAAATTTCGAGAAGTTCTTCAAACGTCATTTTTTTTGGATCAAATACGATTTCTACAGCTTCAGTGTGTCCCGTCGTCTGAGACTTAACCTGCTCATAAGTAGGATTTTCTATATGACCGCCGGTGTAACCAGATGTCACAGAGATTATTCCATCTTGTTCTTCAAACGGTTCTACCATACACCAGAAGCAGCCCCCAGCGAATAAAGCTTTTTCCATTTTTCTAGACACTCCTTCTACTTAAATAATCAATTTTATAGTTATTTTATCTGGATAAGTTTATCATCTAATAGCCTCTACTGGCAAATGAATATTGATGCGTAAATCATTTTCTTCTAAATTGATACGGTCTAATGAGAATTGCGTTCCATTATCCAGTGAGAATTCATTCAGATTGACAATGATAAACTGACTCTCACTATCAATGGCAATCCATTCTGGAAAATCAACTTGACGAGCTATCTGGGCCATCGCAAAACTGACAGGCAGATCCAATGAGCCAATATTGATAGACTCTCCTCTTAATTGAAGATTCCCGTTTTCCAACACATACGGCGTCATAAATAGTGAAAACTGTATTGGAAATCCAAACACTTCTATTTCTCCGCTCAACTCCGCTGACTCCTCAAGACTAAATTCGAATCCGGAAAACTGATTATCAAGTTCCTCTTGCAGATATAAGTTTGTCAATCTAGTGACATCTTCTTTAGTTGTACTCATCTCAAAAATCAAATCATCTTCCGCTGTTGAGATCGGTTCCGTGTTTTCTTCCCCTACACTTACCGGCTGCAGCTGGATCAATAACCAAATTCCCATTCCAATCAATAAACCCATCAATACTAAAAATGCCCATTTCCAGCCGTTAATTGAGCGAGATTTATTATCCGGTCTATTCGTTCTTTTTTCTGCCAATGCTTTCTCTCCTTTTATTCAATGCTTTTTATTGTGTTAGAAATAAATTTAAATTCTCTGAAAGATCTTGTTGAATTTGGTCATAAAGAGCATCAGCCATGATTTGATAGCCAGCATCATTTGGGTGAAATAGATCCCCTTCATATAAATAAGGATGATTTTCATCTTCTAATTCTTCAAGATTCTCAGCATCCTCAACATTTTCTTCAATATCTCCTTGAATTTCAGCAGGATTAAAAAGTGCATCAACAGCAACAAATCTGACTCTTTCTTGTTGATCAGCTAACTGTTCCGTTGTCGCATTCCAGTTATCAAAAACTTCTTGAAGTTCAGAAAATTCTGAAAAATAATAGTGATATGGATTATAAAGTCCAATAATATAGATTAATGCATTAGGATTTAATACATGTATGGTAGACAATATTTCCTGTACGTTATTTTTATATTCATTAATAGAAGCACTAAAGTCTTCAAAAGAAGCATTTATTCCAACGTCTCCAAACGTATGGACAATATCATTACCTCCTACTGTCAGAGTAATGACATTCGACTCTGTTACTGCATTCCGTAATAATTCTTCATTGGAGAGTTTTGTCAATATTTGACTGGATGTATCTCCAGCATTTCCAAAATTTTGTGTTTGGACAGATTGAACGTTAGGATGCATACGCAATTGATCTGAAACCAGCGGGACAAATCCTCCGCGTTGGGTACTGTCTCCGACTCCTTCAGTCAATGAATCTCCGACTGCAACCAGGTCCAGAGATACTTCTGCCATTTCCTCTTCTGAAGGACCGCTTTCACTCTGAGAATCGTCATCAGAAAACCCTAATTCTAATATTCCAAAAACCAAAACGGCTGTGACAACAATCACTAAGGCATTTATAATGATACTTTTAATATTTTTCATTTTTACCCTTCCTTAAAAAAACTGTGTCATAGCTCTTTGTTGAGTATAACTGTATCATTTTTCATTTTGAATATTCGCATAATTTCATAAATCTATGCTATACTAAATTTGTCTGGTTGATAGATTACTATCTTGAGTATATTCAAAAATCAGTATACCAAACTATCGCCATGACGTACAGAAGCAAGGCGGTATTAGGAGGGGTATTATGCAAGAAAAGTCATCAGGTAAACTCTTTTCGAGAGGATATCTAATCTGGAATGAAGTCTTAAATGCTATTACACATGGATTAGGGTTCATTCTAAGTGCAGTAGGGTTAGTTTTTCTAGTGAGAAAAGGACTTGAATTAGGTGGAGTCGTTGAAGTAACCTCTTATGTGGTATACGGTATTTCACTGATGCTGCTTTATTTATGTTCAACATTGTATCACAGTCTAACCTTTACGAGAGCTAAGCAAGTATTCAGAGTTTTGGATCACTGCAGTATCTTCATTCTGATCGCCGGCACGTATACTCCTTATACTTTGATTACCATATCAGGTACTTTAGGGGTCATCTTAACGACCATCATTTGGTCCATTGCTGTGTTGGGTGTCATTTACAAAACAGTCTGGTTCAAGAAATTTCAGGGACTTTCTTTATGGTTATATATCATTATGGGTTGGATCTCTTTATTTTTCTTGAATTACCTGTATCAAGGTTTAGGAACAGAGGGATTCATCTGGTTAGTAGCAGGCGGGTTGTCATTCACTGTTGGCGCCCTGTTCTACCGTATGAAGCACGTTAGATTTATGCATGTTGTATGGCACTTATTTGTCTTAGGCGGTACAGTGTGTATGTTTTTCTCAATTTATTTATATACCTAAAAATAGAAAAAAGATCAAGCCAGTGCTTGATCTTTTTTCTATTTTCTTTTGTAAATTTGAAAGGTATGACGATGTCTATTTTGATCATCAAGGATGCCTTCTTTTTCTTCTACTAAATCGAACTCCTGATAATTAATCGAAGTCATAAAAGTATCTCCTGAAAACTGATCATGAATTTTTGTCTTGTACAGCATATCCACATCTGAGACAAACAATTCAAAAATGTCAGATCCTCCGATGATATGCAGCGGTTTATCTGTGCGTTCAGCATACTCCAGTACTTCTTCCTTCGTATGCATGACTAAAACATGATCAATTTCAAGATCAGTTTGTCTCGTCAAAACGACATTTTCTCGCTTCTTCAATGGAGGATTAGGAATAGACTCTAACGTTTTTCTCCCCATTAGCACATTCCCTGTCAGGGTAACCTCTTTGAAAAATTTCATATCATTGGGTAAGTTCCAAGGAAGACTTCCCCCTTTGCCGATTAAACCATTTTCATCTTCTGCCCATACAAATGTTATCAATCCAACTTCCCCTTTCGTTGTCAAGTACAACTAACCGGAAACCAACTACTTGCACTTGACAAATACCTTTATATTTCCTTACTTAAGAATATAAGTCTTTCAATCTGCTTCATTCCATTAGCTTTGTAAAAGTATTCTGCGTCGATACCTTTATCCGTCAATAACGATAAATTGCTTATATTTCTCTCTTCTAGCAGAACAGTCAGATATTTAAATAGTTCTTTTCCAATTCCCTTCCCTTGTTCAGCTTTTGAGACAAACATCTCTTGAATGAAAAACTCATCCCCGCTCCACCAATGTTTATGATTGCCGATCACTACAGCAACCGGTTGATTATTTTTAAGAGCTTCAACACCGATAAATCCGGGAGTGTTAAGACTATCTTTTAAATAAAGTGCGGCTTTTTCTTTTGTCCATTGATCATTCCAAGGCGGCTGATTGAAAACACTCATAAAAAGCTGCACATAAGATGCATATCTTTCTGAAGTTATTTGTCTAGTTAGCATGTCGTACCTCTTTAACTTTTTTTAAACAGCTATTGGTGCTTTAATGCCTTTATGAGGTTTATATCCAGTAACTTTTATATCATCAATTTCAAAATCGAAGATACTTTTTTTGTCTTTGTTCAATTCCAACGTCGGAAATGGAAGAGGTTCTCTAGACAGCTGTTCTTTTATTTGATCCATATGATTTAAATATAGATGAGCATCTCCCAAAGTATGCACGAACTCTCCAACTTCCAGTCCTGTTTCATAGGCAACCAAATGCGTTAATAAAGCGTAGCTGGCAATATTGAAAGGCACTCCTAAAAAGACGTCCCCGCTTCTTTGATAAAGTTGACAGCTTAACTTTCCATCTTGAACATAAAACTGAAATAAAGTATGACACGGCGGCAAAGCCATGTCAGGAACTTCTTCTGGGTTCCAGGCTGATACAATATGTCTTCTCGAGTTCGGGTTGTGTTTGATAGACTCAACGACATTCTGGATCTGGTCGATTGTTTCACCATTTGTTGTCGGCCAAGTCCGCCACTGCGCACCATATACATTTCCTAGTGTTCCATGTTTTTTTGAAAAATCGTCATCTTCTAAAACTCTTTGATTAAATAATTGCTTTTCTTTTTGATAAATCTCGTTAAACGTCTCATCTTCTTGCGATCTCAACCCGAAATCTGTCATATCTGGTCCTGTGTAATCTTCTGATTGAACATATCGTTCAAATGCCCATTCATCCCAAATATGATTGTTATGTTCAAGTAAATACTTGATATTAGTATCTCCTTTTAAAAACCAGAGAAGCTCGCTTTTAATCAGTTTAAAATAAACTCTTTTAGTTGTTAAAAGCGGAAATCCTTTTTGAAGATCAAACCTCATTTGATGTCCAAAAATCGATTTAGTACCAGTCCCTGTGCGATCATCTCGTGTGCTTCCTTCGTCTAAAATCTTCTGTGCTAAATCAAGATAGGCTTGTTCCATTTTCGTGCTCCTTTTATGCATATTCACTTAGATATTCCCAACGTTCCATTTTTTCTTCAAGCTGACTTTCAACTTGTTTTTGACGGTCATTCAGTTGTCCAATTATTTCATAATCACTGCCGGCATTTGCCATTTCTTCTTGGATATTTTCTAGTTCCATCTCTAATTGGGTGATTTCATCTTCGATTACTGCCCATTCTTTTTGTTCCATGTAGGTCAACTTAACTTTTTCTTTTTTGACTGGTTCTTCAAGTTTTACTGGAGCCGGTTCGATCGTTTCCTTACCAGCTGATTTCTCATTTGCTTCAGCGGCAGACAAGTATTCCGTCATTTTTCCATAATACTCTTGTATTTTCCCGTTTCCTTGAAAGATCAATAATTTAGTCGTGATCTTGTCTAAAAAGTACCGGTCGTGAGATACGGCAATGACAGCGCCGGAAAAGTGCTGGATATATTCTTCGAGGACCGTCAGCGTTTGAATGTCCAAGTCATTAGTAGGCTCATCCAGTAATAAAACATTCGGCTGTTGCATCAATAGCTGCAGCAAATATAATCTTCTTTTTTCTCCACCAGAAAGTTTCCCTATGATTGTACCGTGAGTAGAACGGTCAAACAAAAACTGTTCCAGCAGCTGCGATACGCTGGCAGTTGATCCATCTGCCATCCGTACTTCTTCTGCAATTTCCTGCAGATAAGAAATAACCCGTTTACTTTCATCCATGGATTCATTTAATTGAGTGTAATAAGCAATTTTCACCGTTTCTCCTACATCGATCATACCACTTTGCAAGGGCAGTCTGCCTGCCAGTATATTAAGGAATGTGGTCTTGCCTGACCCGTTTTCTCCTGTGATCCCGATACGATCCTGTTGCTGGATCAGCAGATTGAATTGATCAAGAATGACTTGTTCATCTCTATAATAGGTTGCATCTTCTAATTCGAGAACCTTTTTGCCCAAGCGGCTACCTGATAGATTCAATTCCAGAGAACTTTTTGGATCATAGGTTGAAACATTTTCTTTCAGATCATTGAACCGATCGATCCGTGCCTGCTGTTTCGTACCTCTGGCTTTAACACCAGCTCTCATCCAAGAAAGCTCTTGCTTATAAAGTTGTTTCTGTTTATGTGATTTTTGAGCTTCTGCTTCTTCTCGTTCCGCTTTTAACCGGACATATTCTTGATAATTGCCTGTATATCTCTCTAGTCTTCCATGTGTTAACTCAACGATATGGTTCACGACATTATCCAGGAAATACCGGTCATGCGTTACTAACAGCAATGCTCCTTTATATGACAGCAAAAAGTTTTCAAGCCATTTGATCATTTCAAAATCCAAATGGTTGGTCGGCTCATCAAGAATCAAAAGATCTGGTTCCTGAATCAATACTTGTGCCAAGGCAACTCGTTTTTGCTGACCTCCAGAAAGCGCTCCTGCTTTAACCTGCATATCGGTTATTCCTAACCGATTTAGAATTGTTTTTGCATAGGTGCTTGCATTCCAGGCATTTTCACTATTCATTTTCTGCTCAGCACTAGAAAAGTTTTTCTGAGCTTTAGTATCCATTGGATCAATTGTCAACTGCTGCAGTGCCGCTTCATATTCGCGTACGGTCTGCATTAGTGCATTTTCGCCGTCAAAAACAGTGTCTAAGACTGATTTGTCAGCATCTAATTCACTTTTTTGTTCTAGATAACTGATTCTGTAATCGTTAGGTTGGATGATTTCCCCAGTATCCGGTCCCAACTCTTTCGTCAGGATTTTCAGAAAGCTGGATTTTCCTGTACCATTTACCCCAATCAAGCCGACGCGTTGACCTTCAGATATAGAGAAAGAGACTGATTTGAATAACTGTTTCATTCCATATGAATGAGTCAAATTTTCTACTTTTAATTCTTTCATATAGACCCACCCCTCTTTTTATAGTACCTCCATTCTATCATATCTTGATTTGAATAGGAGAGGTTTCAGTCAGAAATGTTGAGTTGCTGTATCTCTTCCAACTTGTGTCAGGCTAAGATTGCACTTATTAAGAATTTTCTTTATACTAACGGTAAGCGTATAAGTATTTGACCTTATCACTCTTTAGGAGGATGTTTATGACTTCAGGTAAAGTAAAATGGTTTAGTAATCAAAAGGGATATGGTTTCATTGAATATAATGATCAAGAGGAGATCTTCGTTCATTTCACTGGAATTGATAAAGAAGGATTTAAAAGCTTATCAGAAGGTCAACTTGTGGAATTTTCAATTGTCGAAGGCAACCGCGGCCCTCAAGCTACAAAAGTACGCGTTTTAGAATCATCAGATCAAAACTAAATGCAGAAAAGGATCAGACAATTGTCTGATCCTTTTCTTAAAAGTGATTAAGTTTCCTGCAAGATTATAGGTAGTTGAAAATTCTCTTCAAATTTTTCAACGAATAGTTTCTGATTGTTCTTTGTAAGATGAAATAAATAAGTTGATTGGTCTGAAAGCAGTAAAGAGACTTGGTTCGATTCATTTGAAATACTTACAGAAATTATTTGTTTTAAAGGAATTTCTTCTTTTTTCACTCCTGCAAGATATTGCAAGTACAAATTTTCTCTGTAAATCGTCACAAAGGTTGCTTTTCTAATAAGATACAACAAAATCAATCCAATAAATACAAACAGTACAGTCCCCCAGTTCAGTCTTTCAAGTGTAGTGGTAAAGACAATAGCTATACAAAAAGAAATAAATACGCTGCTGTAGTACATAGATTGATAGGCCGGTTCAAAATTTAATCTAATTTTGGAACTTGATTTTATATTCATATGCTATCTTACTCCTAAAATAAAATAATCGAAAAGGTGAAATAATGTTTAAAGTATACACCGATGCAGCTGCAAATGGCAATCCCGGGTCAGCTGGAATAGGAATCATTCTCTCAGGCAATCAAAAATATGAGCAGTTATCTATCCCGCTTTCTGGAAAATGGGATAATCACAGTGCAGAATGGGAAGCTATGAGACTAGCAGCCAAGTGGCTGAATGAAAATCTCGATGAGTCATCTATTCTCTTACTTTATACAGATAGTCAAATTGTTGCTAAGTCCCTTGAAAAACAATATGTAAAAAACGACATTTTTAAACCTTATCTGGATGAGTGTCTCACTTTACTATCAAAATTTGCTTTCTGGGAAGTTAAGTGGATCCCAGAAAAGCAAAATAGAGGTGCTGATAATCTGGCTAAACAGGCTCTTCAAAAAGCTATAAAGAAGTGACAAATTTAAAATGAAGTGACAAAGAAAATAGAGAGAGATGATTCTGATTGTCTCTCTATTTTTCATCTGTTAATTTAATAATGACGGCTTGTTCTAAATGCTCTTCCCGCATTAAAATATTTTTTAATTGAATTTGATAAGTTTCTAAAGTAATTAAGTTGTTGTCATTCAAATTCTGTTTAATAGCCTCCTGCATGAAAAAGTCACTTAGTGTATCGTATTGATCTTCCGGCAAAGAAATCCCAAGTTGATGATTTATCTTATTTAAAGACGTATCTCCCGACACGTGCCAAGAGTCCTGGTTCAAAAACTTAATATCGGTAGAATCTTTTTTTATAAGAATATCATCATTGAATTCTCCCACAATTTGTTCCAGCAAATCATTCATCGTTACAATACCGCTTGTACCGCCAAATTCATCAATGACTACAGTAAATCGGTCTTTTGTCCGTTTCATATTTCGGAACAAAACATCTGCTTTAACAGACTCCAGTACATAAGGTACAGGACGAATAACCTCTTTTCTCAAGAAGGGAATACTTTTGTCAGTTACTCGGAAGTAATCTTTAGTATAAAGAATCCCTACTATATTATCCGGAGATTCTTTACAGACTGGGTAGATCGAATGCCTCCCTTCAAGAATCGTTTCTTCCCACTCTTTTGAACTGTCTTCTAACCATAAGAACACCACAGCTGTTCGATGGGTCATAATCTTTTCTACGGATATATCATCAAATTCAAATATGTTTTGAATCATATTTCCTTCATCCGGCAATATCTGTCCTGTCTGAGAACCTATATCTAACATATAGCGAATTTCTTCTTCAGGATCCGAGTCCTCATTTACATTCGGATTAACGCCGAACAGTCGCAACAACCCGCTCGTAGATGCAGAAAATAGCCGTACCACTGGTGTAAAGACTTTAGAAATGACATACACAAGTCCAGACAATAATAATGCAATTTTTTCAGGATTTTTTAAAGCCAGCTGTTTCGGCACCAATTCACCTAAGACCACTGTAAAGTAGGTTAGAAGCAATGTAATGACGACTAAAGAAAGAATATTTAACACCGCTTCAGGAATCCCTATTCCAATTGCAGACAGCAGTGTAACTAAGCGATTGGAAAAGCTTTCCGTCGCGACCGCACTACTTAGTAAATTAACCAGGGTGATCCCTATTTGGATCGTGGCTAAAAAGTCAGAAGAATTCTCAGTTAGTTTTTTCAAACGGCTCGCTCGTACATTTCCTTCTTGTGCCATTCGATCCAGTTTATTATCGTTGATCGTTATGACTGCTATCTCAGCACTTGCAAAAATAGCATTTAGTAAAATAAAAATCAGTTGAAACATAAAAAGCCATATTAGTGACAAATCTGACAAGGAAATAAACCTCCATCTATTTATAAAATAAAAAACGATCTCTTTTTATTATAATACAGATAGGAAGCTACCTTCACAAGATATGCTTAATTTTATTTTCAGTTGATAAGCCTTTCTTGTTTTTACACTTTTTTCTTTTCCTGTTAAGGTGATTAAGCTTTATTTAAATAAAAGGGATACTGATTGATTCTCTTGATACTCTAGTCTATTATAATGAGGGAAATGGAGGTTCTAAAATTGAATAACAAAGTGATTAAATGGATCATTGATTTTATAAAAGGTATGTTTATCGGATCTGGTGCTATTTTACCTGGTGTAAGTGGTGGTGCTTTAGCAGCCGTATTCGGAATTTATGAAGATCTCATTCAATTCATCTCAAATATAAGAGAAGATTTCATCAAAAAAGTCATACACTTTTTACCTATTGGTTTCGGCGCTCTTTTTGGAATCATCATACTTGCTTACCCAATCGAAGCACTGTTGGCTAGTCATCCTGTACATATTCTGCTATTCTTCATGGGCTGTATCTTCGGAACAGTACCCTTGCTTTATAAAAAAGCAGGTATTCGCGGAAGAGAGACTATGCATATTGTATTATTGACTGTTACTGCAATCGTGTCATTCATTCTGCTGGTTACAGCAAATATTTACCTGAATCTTAATGTTCCGCAAAATACGTTTACTTGGCTGATGTCTGGAGTTATTTTCGCATCAGGATTCATCGTTCCCGGGTTAAGTCCTTCCAATTTCCTGATCTATATGAATCTGTACGAGCCGCTGACAGGTGCAATCAGCAGATTAGATTTTTCTGTCTTGATCCCCGTTTCTATTGGAGCGATTTTCTGTGTCATTGCCTTTTCTAAATTGGTCAACCACTTGATTAATCGTTACTATAGCATTATTTTCCACTTTATTGTCGGAATCGTTATTGCTTCTACAGTTATTATCTTTCCGTCAGCTGATCAATTCAGCGGATTGAGGCTTTTAGATATAGGCTTTGCAGTCGTTTTAGGCATTATCGGACTTTTCTTAGGATTGGGAATGAGCCGTTTAGAATCTAAATATAAACCTGAAGATTAATCATAAAACCGAGAAAGATCCATTTACTGGATTTTTCTCGGTTTTGTTTCTGATTCGCTCAACTGATTTAAAAGTAATGGTCTAGTCGCCAGGTCCAATCGTTTTTGTACGACTGAATAGCCGGCTTCTCCTACTGAGAATAACAGATAAGCAAAGACAACGACGCCGGGAATATAGATGAAATCAGGCGTTGAAGCAAAGATCGGTTTATCTACTAAATAGAAGTAATTGCCATCGACTAATATGTTTACGCAGTAGGCTGAACCTAAAAACAGTAAGAACCAACGGAAAGCCATATTTTTATCTTTTGGAGTGATTCGTGCATCATATGCGATCATTGCATAAAACGGCAACAGCAATGTTACAGTATGGTTTACAAAGAAACTGACACCTAATGGATGGAAGAAACTCTGGATTTGACTTGGATATATAAAGCTGATCCATGCATAAAGACTGAAGTAAAATAAAATTTTTATCAGCTTTTCATTCTTGTTGAAGAGATAGATAATCCCAAGGATCGTACTGATTCGGCTGATGTGCATTGGAAGAGATTCAGAAATGTCGAATTCTGTAAGGAAAAAATAGGAACTATATAAGAGTATCTGCTGCAGTAAACTCACAAATAAAATCCACTTAGTCACTGTTTCTCTATTTTGTTTTATGGAATGTCTAAAATAAAATAATAAGAATCCAAAAAGGCTTAATCCTAAAACAAACAGAATATGATCTCCGCTAAATAAAGTGACGTATTCGTTATAACCCACCATCATTTTTTACATCCTCCTATTTTGACTCGCTTCTCGCTGCAGATCAGGCAAAATGCTGTCTTTTATTTAGGTATCACTAGTGATTACAACCGAAGTATAACATAAGAAAAGGTGTTCTCATTAGGATTAACAACTGTAAATACAGGATTGATAGAGTCTTTACAGCTCTGAAATGATATACACTGTTTGAATAAATTATGCTTAAGATAAAGGGTTATAATATGCACTAATTTTACACCTGATTTTCTATAAAAAAGAACGTTTCAGACCTGAATCAGCCCGAAACGTTTGAGTAGGATATTAGTATTTATTACTTTTTTCATAGTCTGCTTTCAAAATGCCCATTGCATAGCCAGTGTGATAGTTCCCTTTAATCATGTACTGCTGTTCTTTTCTGCCTTCAATCTTGAACCCGACTTTTTCATAAATATGTATGGCTTTTTCATTATAATCCACAACATCTAAAGTTACTTTGTTCAGGTTTAATTGGTAGAATGCATACTTCACAACTTCATGCACAATATGTTCAGCATATCCCTTTCCTTGATGGTCAGCATCTATCATGATGCCGAAAACAGCCGTCCGGTGACGCAGACTGATTCTAAACAAACTGGTATAACCTATTTTTTGGTCATCTGAATAAGCGATAAATTGTCTTATAGTATCATCTTTTTGACTATCATCATAGAATTTTGTTAATTTCTCTTTAGTCATATAAGGTTCTCCGAACCAGAATTCCATTATGTCCGGATTCTTACGCATTTTAAGCATAAAATCCAGATCTTCTTTTTCTACTGGTAATAGATAAATTTGTTTTGTCATTGTTTGCCTCCCGCTTTCTGTTCTCTTTCAATCAACCAATCAGTACACTATCTTGACGTCATAAACATTATTAAAATAAAAGAAAGGCTGTTAGAACAGTCTTTCTTTTTTACTTTCTTTTACCCCAATATTGGAAGTAATCTGTTCTTAAATATCCATTATATAATTTCCGTTTCTTCGTAGCTTTTTCGCCGTAATGTTTTTCAAAATCCAGGTCACTGGTAATAATGTATTTGCTCCAAGTATCCAGCGGCTTAAACGCTTTTCCCATATCACGATAGATTTGAGCAGCTGCTTCTTCATCGCCCAGACGTTCCCCGTATGGTGGGTTGGCTACGATTATGCCGAATTCTTTATCCGTTTTAAAATCCGCTACTTGCATTTGCTTGAATTCAATACTGTGTGAAAGGCCTGCTTCCATAGCATTTTCCTTAGCAATTTCGATCATGTTATGATCAATGTCGGTACCTAAAATGTCCAGTTCTGCATCATAATCAGCTTGATCATCTGCTTCTTGACGAACGGCTGCCCACGTATCTTTAGGCATCCAGTCCCATTCTTCACATAAAAATGAACGATTAAAGCCTGGAGCAATATTGTGACCAATTAGAGCTGCCTCTATGGCAATCGTTCCTGATCCGCAGACCGGATCTACAAATGGACGATCTTTGCGCCATGTCGTCAACATAACTAAGGCAGCAGCCATATTTTCTTTTAAAGGTGCTGCCCCTTTTCTATCAACTCTATAACCGCGTTTGAATAAGCTGGGTCCAGTTGTATCAATTGTCAGTAACACTTTGTCTTTCAAAATAGCTACTTCAATCGGATATTTTGATCCTGATTCTGGAAGCATACCTCTTCTATGGTAGATTTCTTTCAATTTATCCGCAATCGCTTTGTTGACGATTCTTTGGACATCTGGAACACTATACAGTGTGGATTTGTGCGATTTTCCTGATACTGGAAAAGCAGCATCAAGCGGCAACAGCTGGTCCCATGGTAAAGCTTTCGTTTTCTCAAACAGATCATCAAAGGTTTTAGCTTCGAATTCTCCAACAATAATCTTTACACGATCTGCGGTTCTCAGCCATAGATTTGTTTTGGCAATATCTTCTATTTCTCCTTCAAATCGAACCCGACCGTTTTCGACCTGAGTTGCATATCCCAGCGATTTCAGTTCTTTTCCGACTAAAGCTTCTAAGCCGCTGGCAGCAGTCGCTAATAATTTATAGCTCATATCAACCGTCCTTTCTTTCTCTTCTTCTGTACTTTTTGGAACCTGGTGTTAAATCATCGTACCAATCAATATTGCGATGCCAACCAGATAAATATAGGGCGAGCATTTCGAAATCCAGTTATTTGAAAGCATTGACTTCAATTGCTTGGCTCTTTTGATTACAATAAGCCTAAACGCCACTTCAATCAATTCTATTAATAGTAGAAATATACCAACTATTCGAATCAGTTGATAATCAAATACCAACCAAACACTAACTAAAGTATAACCAAATAGCAATAGAAACTGAAATAAAATTATTCTGGTAAATAGTTTCTTTTTCTGTTTCAACTGATTACCTAAGATAGAATTTAGAACTGCAGCTGTAACCTTCTGTTCGTTTTTCGTATCCTGCTTAGGTCTTGATAGGATAATGATCAAATAGATTCCAATCACAGACCCAATCAGGACCATCAAAACTGTTATAAGTTCCTTCATCAGACCATTCATTCCTTCTACTTTTATTTCTTACTTTTTCTTTTATTGAAATTTTTTTAATTATGGGCAAAAATAAATCCTCCCTACTCGGGAGGATCAGACCTGAATTCAAATATGTTTATTTAGCAACTATCTATTCAGATAGTTGCTATCGTTATAAACAAATGTGCAAACTACTATAAGCCATGTTCTGTCTAGAGAAAGCGATCAGGCCGCTTTCTCAGAGATAATCATCTGTCTGCAATTTTCATTGCCTCTTCTCTCTGTTCATTTCCAGGAGAAAAGTGCCCCTACCATATGTTTGGGTTGCTCACTCGAGGGGTTTACCGCGTTCCACCAGCAGCGTTTCCACTGCTGCTTCGTCACTGTGGCACTTTCAAGAATACTCAAGCATAGCTGTTGCCTTAGCTCTTTTTTCTGCCGTCATCTGTTTCAGAGAAACAGAGCCGCAGCTTATGATTTCGCTGCGCACGAACACTACAAACATCTCAGTTTGTGTGAGCATGGACTTTCCTCACATTGTTTTAACAATGCGCGATTATCCGTAGTTTGCACATAAATTATTATACGTATATCGGTGAGAAATTACTCACCATCTAATTTAGAACCAAAAACGTGTCTTTCCAAATTAGACAATCTTTTTAAGATATCAAAATTTGTAACAGACGATCCATTCTGATTTTGTCCTTGAGGTTTCGCTGACGCCTGTTTAGAAAGCTCGTCCAGCTTATTCATTAAACGATCATTTTCAGCTTTCAACTGATCGATTTCATTTTGGAAAGACTCATAATCTCGAATGACAACATCAAGATATTCATCAACTTCTACTTGATTATAGCCTCGGACATTTTTTTTAAAGTCTTTTTCTACAATTTCTTTTTGAGTAAGTTCTCTGTTCATTCTTTTGCACCCCTGATCTCTTCAATTACTTGAATTTACATAATGTATAACTGAATCAAAAGCTATATAAATGGTATCTTCTTATTGATTGTACCAAATTCTGACGATAATTAAAAGCTAGCTTTCAAATTGATTTTCTTCATATTCTGTAACAAAGGTCTGCATCTCGTCAAAGGTGATCATTTCCACTTCATAATCTCGATCGGCAAGTGAGGAATTGATTTCTTCCAAAAGAAATTTCGGTTTCCCTTCATACTCAGTATCATAAAACAGCAAGCAGCCGTCACTGTGGTCAATAAGAAATTTCTGGTTCCCTTTTAGTTGTCCCGGATTGCTGTATGGCTGACTTGAAGTATAGTTACTATAGTCTGCGCCATTTATAATCCGGTCAAGAATTTCTCTGTTGCCTTCATTCCAGTTTTCGCCATATCCAGCATATGGTAATAGCACGCCAAGCTTTACCGTATCATAGATTTCTCTTAACTCAAGCAGCACTTCTCCAGCCCAGAGCTCTGTACCCAACTGTGCACTGATCAGAATCCATTCAACACCTGATTCTATATACTCAGAAAGTCTTTTTTTCAAATATTTTCTTATATACGGCAATTTAGGATCTTTTTCATTAAATATATTCAATTCATAGGAACGATAACCGCTGACATATAAATTTTTTATAAAACGTCACACCTTTCTTTCCAAACCGGTCATTTGTTTGGTATTATACTAGTTGATTATTGCCGAAGGAGTGTGAAATCATTGAGTATCAAATATCCCAACGGACAGATTTATCATAATAATGGTGACAAAACGGCGTCAAAATTGCAAGGGAAAACAAAAAAAAGATCTCATGCGAATCGTGGTATGACACTTGAAAGTGATCTGAATGTGACAAATGAACAATATTTGATTTCCGGTAAGGCAGTCATTCACAAAAAACCGATTCCTATTCAAATTGTTAATGTGAACTACCCTAGAAGAAGCGCTGCTAAGATCACAGAAGCCTATTACCAGAAAGCCTCAACGACGGATTACAATGGCGTTTATAATGGCTACTATCTAGATTTTGAAGCAAAGGAAACAAAAAATAAAACATCCTTTCCTTTAAAGAATTTTCATGAACATCAAATCAAACATATGGCTGCTTGTACAAAACAAAACGGTATCTGCTTTATCATTGTCCGGTTCAGCAGTTTGAATAGAGTGTTCGTACTTCCTTTCAGTGTACTAGAATTTTGGTGGAACCAGCAAAAAGAGCCAAATGGTAAAAAGTCTATTACATTATCTGCTATTATTAAAGAAGGTATTGAAGTTCCATACGGGTATTCTCCTAGGTTGCCTTATTTAACAGCCGTTGATACCTTAATAACTCAAACAAATCTTAAGAATTGATTTGTATACTGACGGAAACCATTCATTATAGAAAACACCTTTAAATAAACTTGACCTCATGAATGGTTTGCTGTACTCTTTTCTATCAAGTTAACTGAATGATAATATTTATAGGATGATTCAACCATAAAGGAGAACGATATGTCAGATCAAAACATGTCTCGAGTTAAAAACAAACAAAATAATCAAAATAAAAACAAGAAAAAAACTAAAAAGAACAAGAAAAAGAAAACCTCATGGTTCAAGCGGATTTTCTTAACTTTGATTGGTCTTTTTCTTTTTGCAATAGTGTCCGGCGGCGGCTTGTTCGCCTATTATGCCTCTAGTGCACCTGAGTTGACAGAGGATGATTTGCTTGGCAGCTTTTCTTCTGAATTGCTGGATGCTGAAGGCAATGTTTTCTATACGCTTGGCGGGGAGACCCGGGATTATGCTCAAGCAGACGAATATCCTCAGGTAATGAAAGATGCGATGACAGCTATTGAAGATCAGAATTTTTATGATCACTTTGGGATCGATCCTATTGGAATAGGACGAGCAGCATTTGGCTATATTTCAAATCTTGGGGAAATCTCAGGCGGAGGCAGTACAATTACACAGCAATTAGTAAAACTATCTGTTTTCTCTACTACTCGTGCTGATCAGACCTTGGAACGAAAGGCTCAAGAAGCTTGGCTTGCTATCCAGTTAGAGCAGCGATTATCCAAAGAACAAATCCTAACGTTGTACATGAATAAAATTCATATGGCAAAAGATGTTTATGGTATCGCTACTGCATCAGAGGCTTATTATGGAAAACCAGTGAGTGAATTAAGCTTGAACGAAGCAGCTTTATTCGCAGGTATGGCACAAGCACCTAATCGATATGATCCCTATACGAATCCGGAAGCTGCCGAAGAGCGTCGAAATATTGTACTGAATGTCATGCGAGACAATGGCGATATTACTGCTGAAGAAGCAGAAACAGCGAAAAATATTCCAATCCAAGAAGGCTTGGTTGAATATTCAGTCGCAGATGAAAACGGGCAAGTAATCGACAGCTATTTAGTAGAAGTGCTGGCAGAAGTTGAAGAAAAAACAGGTTTAGACCCTTCCACTGCCGGATTAACGATTCAAACCAATATGGACATGGAAGCACAGCAAATCGCTTATGATGTTGTGAATAGTGAAGACTATGTAAACTTCCCTGACGATGAGCTGCAGACGGCCGTTTCCTTAATTGATGTAAATACAGGTCAAATAAAAGCAATGGTCGGCGGTCGTAAAAAAGATGGGCAGTTACTAAGGAACCGTGCTACTAATAATGATCGTCAAACCGGTTCAACAGTCAAACCGTTAACCACTTATGGTCCGGCAATAGAATTTGAACAGTTCTCCACTTATCATCAAGTGGTTGATGAAGAATGGACTTACCCTGATGGAACGCCTTTACGGAATTATGATGGCAGATATCTTGGTCAAATTAGTATGCGCCAAGCACTTGTTGATTCAAGAAATGTACCAACAGCAAGAATTTTTAATGAAGAATTAGAAACAACTCAAGTCAGCGAGTTTTTAACTAATATAGGTATTGATCCAACAACCTTATCGCCAACGGAAACGATTCTTCCTTACAATGCAATTAGTGGTTATGTCAGTCCTTTACAAGTAGCCGCCTCTTATTCTGCTTTTGCAAATGGCGGAAACTACACAGAACCATATACAGTTTCTAAAGTTATAACGCAGGATGGACAAGAAATCGATATGATCCCTGAAACAAATCAGGCAATGTCTGATTATACTGCTTATATGATCACAGACATGCTGAAAGATGTAGCAGATAATTATAATAGCGTTGTGGGAATCCCCGGGGTTCCGCAAGCTGGTAAAACAGGTACTACAAATTATTCTGAAGAACAACATCAAGAATACAACATTCCTTCTAACGGTGTTCCAGATTCTTGGTATGTGGGATATACATCTAATTACTCACTGTCTGTCTGGTCCGGTTATGACAAAAGAAACGAAAACTGGTTATCTAATGAAAACGGCACTAGACAGCTGCCGCGTCAAATTTATCAGGCAGTAATGAGCAGAGTTTCAGAAGGCCTTGAAAATACCGACTGGACGAAGCCCTCTTCTGTCTCTGAAGTCAGTGTAGAAGAAGGATCAAGTCCTGCACAACTTCCAGGACCAAATACACCAAGCGAAGATATTGTGACTGAGTTATTTGTTACCGGAACTGAACCAAATGAAGTCTCTACTGCTTTCGGTGAAGAATTAACAGCCCCCACTGGACTATCTGCAGAATATAATGCCGATACAAATGAAGTTTCAATATCTTGGGATGCTTATAGTTTGGCAAATCCTGAAGAAGAAATTGCTTATCTATTGAGCATAAATGGTCAACAATTTACAACAACTGAAACAAATTATACAGTTACAGATCCAGAACCAGGAACACTCGGATTCTCTCTAGCCGTTCAAGCTTACGGAAATACTGGACCTGGAGCTACTGCTACTATCGATATTCCAGAACCAGAACAAGATACAACTGAAGAAGATCAATCATCTGAAGAGTCTGACCAGCCAGCAGATGAGCAAGATAACAACGATGAAAATAATGACAACAATGACAACGAAGAAGAAACTTCCGATCAACCTGCAGAAGATAACACAGAGGATTCAACTGGAGAAGATGAAGATACTCCTGAAAATAATGAGGAATCTGAAGATGACTCTTCCGAGGAAGATCAAAATTCAGATCAGCAAAATGACTCTGAAAACGACTCTGAATAATATCACTCAAAAAACGCGCAGCCTTTTTTAAAGGCATGCGCGTTTTTTATTGGCTTCATCACTCTTTTGGATCTTTGAACAGTCCTTTACCTCTCAGACCAAGAATCGCTAAAAACAAAGACCATAATCCACAAAGTATTCCAATAATACCGATAATTGGATCGATAAAAAATGCATATCCGCTAAATATCAGTAATAAAACAGAAATCAACAATAAAATAATACTTTTCTTTTTACTCATATACCCTCTAACTCTCTATAATAATATAGCTTTTATCATGCCTAATATTAAAGGAACTTTACTGTTATATCAACTTTGTTTAAGCAAATAATAACTATTGACAAATACGAACATACGTTTATAATTAACATATAAACGTATGTTCGTATTTGTTGTTTTACATAAATTGAAAGGAATGAAGACTATGGAAGTCGTCATTGTAGAAGGAATCATTACTTCTGAGGAAATAAAAGTTTTAAAAACTGATAATGGAATACCACTCTGTCGTTTCACTCTTAACACTAACGGAAAAAATATTAATTGCCTTATATCTGGTAAGAAGGCATACTCTTTTTTATATGAGGCAGAGAAAGATACTATCTTATCCATCACTGGAAAAATCAACCATAAAGACCAACTGGTTGTCATCCGATATATTGTGCTTAAGAAGCCTACTTATTTTGGAAAGATTTTCAACTATAAAGGACATCCTCTTCCTTTTGCCAAAACCTGATGCCACAATCGAGTAGGAGGGGGCGACTAACCCCCGACCTCTCACACCACCGTGCGTAC
>OMJG01000503.1_pt1 | contig 28685 bp, 36 predicted proteins | sample 1646431 | NCBI WGS metagenome assembly OMJG01 (sample SAMN03771674, study PRJEB25209) | food metagenome | isolation source: Cotija cheese | place: Mexico:Jalisco,Michoacan | collected 2011-12-12
CGCAGCCGGCAGCCCGGTCTCCTCCTCGCCCGAGGACGCCCGATCCTCCCGGCTGCGGCCCCTGCGGGACTCGCCGCGGGGCGCCTCCTCGCGGCGAGACTCCTCGGCGTCGGACGCCTCGGACGAGGCCTCCTGCCGGGACGCCTTGCGGTCGAAGGCCTCGCTCAGCGAATCCAGGTCCAGGGACGGCTCGGGTCCCTCCTGCTCCTGGGCGGGGTGCTTCTGCTCGCCGTGGGGCAGGGAGACCACCTCGCCGTGGATGGTCACGACCATGTCCGGGTCCTCCGGCAGGCCGCGGTCCCGGCCGTGCTCGGCGCCGCGCTCGGCGTCGTCCGGAGCCGCCTCGCCCGGCGCGGACTCGGTCTGCTGGTTCTCGGTCTGCTCGGCCCGGGCGCGCCCGCCGCGCCGGCGCCGCTTGCGCTTCTTGGCGGCCTTGGACTCCTCGCCCTCGCCGTGGTGCTCGGCGTGCTCCTGGGCCTCGGGGCGCTGCTGCGCCTCCTCGGCCCCGTCGGCTTCCTCGTGCTTGGAGGAGGCCGCCGCGATGGTCGCGAAGGCCGTGCGGGCGGCCTCGGCGCGCGCGTCGTCCTGCGGGTTGCGGGGGGCCTCGTCGCGCTGCTGGCGGTTCCGGGAGCGCTTGCGGTCGTGCCGGTCGTTACGGTGGTGGGTCTCGGAGCCGTGCCCGCCGGAGCGGCCCTTCAGCGGCTCGTCGTGCACGACGACGCCGCGCCCGTCGCAGGCCTCGCACGGCTCGGAGAAGACCTCCAGCAGGCCGGTGCCCATGCGCTTGCGGGTCATCTGCACCAGCCCCAGCGAGGTCACCTCGGCCACCTGGTGCTTGGTGCGGTCCCGCCCCAGGCACTCCACGAGCCGACGCAGCACCAGGTCCCGGTTGGACTCCAGGACCATGTCGATGAAGTCCACGACGATGATCCCGCCGATGTCGCGCAGGCGCAGCTGGCGCACGATCTCCTCGGCGGCCTCCAGGTTGTTCTTGGTGACGGTCTCCTCCAGGTTGCCCCCGGAGCCGGTGAACTTGCCGGTGTTCACGTCGATCACGGTCATCGCCTCGGTGCGGTCGATGACCAGGGAGCCGCCCGAGGGCAGGAACACCTTGCGGTCCAGGGCCTTGGCCAGGCCCTCCTCGATCCGGTAGTGGTCGAAGACGTCCTCCTCCTCGGTCCACTGCCGCAGCCGCCCCACCAGGTCCGGGGCCATGTAGGTCACGTAGGCCTCGATGGAGTCCCAGGCCTCCTGACCCTGCACGACCATCGCGGAGAAGTCCTCGTTGAACACGTCGCGCACGGTCTTGATGGACAGATCCGGCTCCTGGGACAGCAGCTCGGGGGCGGTGGTCTTGCGGGAGTTCGCCTTCTTCTGGATCTCCTCCCACTGCACCCGCAGCCGGTTGATGTCGTGGGCGAGGTCCTCCTCGCTGGCGCCCTCCGCGGCGGTGCGCACGATGACGCCGGCGCCGTCGGGCAGGTGGTCCTTGAGGATCTTCTTCAGCCGGGCCCGCTCCGTGTCCGGCAGCTTCCGGGAGATCCCGGTCATGGACCCGCCGGGGACGTAGACGAGGAAGCGCCCGGGCAGGGAGATCTGCGAGGTCAGTCGGGGACCCTTGTGCCCGATCGGATCCTTGGTGACCTGCACCAGCACGGAGTCCCCGGACTTCAGGGCCCGCTCGATGCGCCGGGGCGCGCCGTCCAGGCCCGCGGCGTCCCAGTTGACCTCACCGGCGTAGAGCACCGCGTTGCGCCCGCGGCCGATGTCGATGAACGCCGCCTCCATGGAGGGCAGCACGTTCTGCACCTTCCCGAGGTAGACGTTGCCGATCAGGGAGTCCTGCTGGGTCTGGGACACGAAGTGCTCGGCCAGCACCCCGTCCTCCAGGACGCCGATCTGGATGCGCTCGTCCTTCTGGCGCACGATCATCTGCCGGTCCACGGACTCCCGGCGAGCCAGGAACTCGGACTCGGTGATTCCGTGTCGACGGCGCCCGGAGGCGCGGGATTCCCGGCGGCGCTGGCGCTTGGCCTCCAGGCGCGTGGAGCCCTTCACGGAGGTCACGGCGTCGGCCGAGGTGGACTCGACGATGCGCGGGGTGCGGACCTTGGTGACGGTGTTGGGGTCCTCCTCCTCGTCCACCAGCTCCAGGTCCGTGTCTCCGCGGCGCCGCCGACGGCGCTTGCGGGCCACGACCTCGCCGTCGTCCTGCGGCTCGTCCTCGGCGGCCTCGAGCTCGGCCTTCTCCTGCTGCTTCTTCGCCAGGGCCGCGGCCTTCAGCTCCTCGATGTCCGGGGCCTTGAACAGCACGGAGGTCGCGCCGAACGGGTCGGCGGCGACCTCCGGGACGGAGGAGGCGGCGGGTGCGGTCTCGGCGTCCTCGCCCCGGGGGGCGGCGCCGTCGTTCTGGGTGCTCATCGTCTGCGGATGCTCCTGTGGTGCGGCCGCGGAGCCGTGCCGCACCCGGTCCGCCGCCGCGGATGGTGGCCGGTCGGCGCCCCGCCCTGAGGCGGGCAGGACGAGCCGGAAGTCGTCTGGCTGCCCAGCACCGTCTCTCCAGCCGTGGCATCGCCCGGCGATCAGGCCCCGCCGGGGATCATCTCCCCGCGGGCCGCGGTGGGTGGGCCGATGGTCGCACCGAGCTCCGCAGTCTCACGGGAGTCTTGCCCGGGTGGTCTTCGCCCGGGCGCTCGCTGGAGCGCTGCCAGACGGTGCACGGCACCCGTCGGCGGCACATCGGACCGGAGGAGACCGCGTGCGGCGCGGCCCTCGGCCTCCCCCAGTATCGCACACCCCCGCCGTCGGAGGGAGGGGCGGGGCCCGGGGGCGTGCAGGACACATCCAGGAGACGCACGGTCGACGCCGCTAAGATGACCGACGCACGCCCACCGGCGGCGCCCCCGGCGCTTCCGGACCATCCCCGACCCATGAAGAAGGTGCCCGCGTGAGCGCAGCAGTGACCGAACTCCCCGAGGACTCCGCGGAGAGGGGGACCGAGACGCTCCCCCAGCGTCGGCGCCTGGCCTGGCTGATGGTGGTGACCGGCGGCATCGGCTTCTTCGCCGCGGCGATGCTGGTGTGGGAGCGGCTGCAGATCTACGTGGATGCCGGGCACGTCTCCAGCTGCGACCTGAACTCCCTGGTCAACTGCGGCACCGTCATGCGCACCAGCCAGGCCGCGGCCTTCGGCTTCCCGAATCCGCTGATCGGCATCGTCGCCTACGCGATCATCCTGACCATCGCCACGGCGATGCTCGCCGGGGCGCGCTTGGCCCGCTGGTACTGGTGGTGCGTGCAGATCGGCGTGACCCTGGGCTTCGTGTTCATCTGCTGGCTGTGGTACCAGACCACGTTCCGCATCGACGCGCTGTGCCTGTACTGCATGATCGTGTGGATCATGCAGACCACGCTGTTCGTGCACGTCACGGTGCACAACATGCGCACCGGGGTGATCCCCGTGCCGCGGCGGGTCGCCTCGGCGATGACCGGCTGGGCCTGGTTCCTCACCGTGATGATCCTGCTGGTGCTGTTCGGGATCATCTTCATCCGGTTCTTCTCGGTGATCACGGGGATGTTCTAGGCGGGCCTGGGGATCCGCCTACTTCCCTGTATTTTCGGGGGTTCCAGGCCGTGTCATGGCGACCCTCAATAGGCTATATGATCCTATTTTGCGGGTATTTGGTGGCTTCTGTCGTCCCACCACCCTCCCACCACCCTCCGAGATTACGATGGAGCAACTAGCACTATAGGAGACCACACCATGAACAAGCTCAGCCGCCAGATCCGAGCGAACAACCGGAATCAGGCGATCACCGCCATGAACACCGGCATCGCCAACATGGAGGCCCAGCGGCGCGAAAAGGACACCGCGAAGCGTCGCCAGGAGGCCGAGACCTGGCTCTACGCTCTCGTCTCCGGTGCACAGATGCCGGATCCGGGCCCGGACCCCATGACCATCCCTAAGTCCCGGAAGCTCCCGAAGGAGCAGCGGCCGCACCGGTTCCGAGAGATCATGGCCTACGAGCAAGACCGGACATGGCGACGCCAGCACCGCGACGACTGGGTCTTCTGGTCCAGGCTGCACACGGACGTGAAGTCCGGTCGACTGTCTCGAGACGGGGCTGTCGAGGTGGTAAAGGCGCGACTGTCCAGTCTCTGAGTGCGTGTGCGCCCGCACTCGCACGCGGACGTTGCGCGGACTGAGGTAGACAGTCCGCAGGGGTAGTCCGCACTCGAGTCATCCACCCCCTGCCCCATGCGGATCCTCAACCGGCTCTGTAGGCTATGGGCCACCCAACCACGAGAGGAGCACCCCATGGAGTGCCCGTCCTGCCACCACACCGGCTACATCAAGGTCCTCGAGTACACTCCCGCCCGGGTCTCGAGCTACCACATCCGCACCAGCAGCGGCCTGATCCCCAGGACCGATACCGAGTCCGCCTCGATCACCTACCTCTGCCAGCGCTGCGGCGCGTACAACGGGCACAGCGTCGACCCTGATTTCGAGGTGCCCACGCCGCCCACCCAGGCGGCCCTGCGCGAGCTCGGCACGTGGTGGCCTCGACAGAATGAGCAGGTCACAATCCGGGAGGACGGCACCGCAGTCGTAGCTCACCGCATGGCCTGATGTCGTGCGAGTGATGCACTCCGCCCACGACACGCCCGCGTCATAGATACATCCCCGCCGCTGTGACCGGTATGGTGTGACACGCAGATCGTTCCAGTGCAGGAGGTGGCAGGTGCAGCTCATCGTGACTGCACCCGCGCATCGTTGCGACAACCTGCCCTGCACGTGGCCGGAACGAGTCTGGACCGCACAAGGCACGGAGGAGGAGATCATGGCGAAGGCGCTGCGCGACGTCGTCCACGATTCCGCCGCCCCCCCCCGCAGTTCGGGACCTCAGCTGATCTAGCGCACATCCTGGGGATCCACCCGCGCCGACTGCACATCCGGGAGGTCTGACCTCCCCCACATGCTCGTCCGGCGCGGCCCCCCCCAAGCGCGTCGGGCGAATGCCCCGCGGCCGTCCCCCCAAAGGGCCGCGGGAAGGCCGGCGCCGCCACCATCTCCCCCACGAGGACGAGACGGCGGCGCCGGCGCCACCACGCAGAAGAAGGCCCCCACCCTCCACACGGGAGGATGGGGGCCTTGCTCCACGGTCAGCGCAGGTCAGCGGGGGCCGCGTCGGTGTAGTCCGGGGACTCCACCGGCTCAGGAACCTCATCAGCGACCTGATCCGGCTCCACGGCTGCAGCGTGCGCCGCCACGTATCCAGCAGGCTCCGCGGCGGCCTCCTCAGGCTCCTGCTCGACCTGATCCGGCAGCACCTCCACCGGCTCAGCCGCCGTGGCCACCTGGGTCATGTGCGCGGCGACCGCGTCACGGATCCTGCCCTCCGTGGAGGGGGACAGCCACCCGCCGACTACCGCGCCGGCGACGGTCAGGATCACCCCGAGGGCCGCCCCGACCTCAGCCGGGACCTCCAGCCCATTCAGGGTCGCGATCCACAGCAGGATCGTCGCCACCGCACCTGACAGGCCACCGGTGCCCGCGGCCAGGGCCGTGGTCTGCCCCGGCTTCCGGGTGGTGGACCCGGTGCCCGGGATCTGCGCGTTCGTGGTGCTCGTGCTCATCAGGCGTTCTCCTTCTGCGTCAGGGTGGCCAGCTGCGCGGTCAGCGCGTCGATCTTCTGCTCCAGGGCCGTGATCTGCGCCCGGGTGGACTGGTGGTTGGCCGCAGCCCACGCGGTCTCGGCCTCCACCGAGGTGGAGTGTCCGTTGGTCAGCCCGGAGGTGCTGAACCGGGTCTGGTTGGCCAGGCGGGCTCCGTCGCGGGTGACACCGCGCAGGAAGCCGGCGTTCTGCTGCACGGCCCGGAAGGCCTGCTGCTGGAAGAAGCCTGCGTCGTTGAGGTAGGCGTCGCGGCAGCCGAGGCGGGTCTGCTCTCGGATAATGGTCTTCGCCTGCGATTCGGTCAGGGTCATGATGTACTCCAGGATGTTCGTCGGGTCAGGGGAGACGGCGGCCGGGACGAGCCCGCCCGTGCCGCCGCCGTAGTAGTGGGCCACTCGGGACAGGAAGTAAGCCCAGGGGAAGTTGTCCCCGCAGTCCCAGTGATCGGACTGGCGGTAGACGCGAGAGGCCTGGACGTGATCGATGATCCCGTCCACGCCCGCGGCCAGCTGCGCATCCGTGAGCTTGCGCGGGGTGATCCCGTTGCGCAGGCAGATGTCCGCGGTCAGGCGCGCCGAGTTCTCCAGCATCGCCCGGCTGTACGCGTCAGCCCACTCGGTGGCGGACTGGCCGGCGTACCCGGCCTGCTCGATGCTGATGGACCGCTCGTTCACGCCCGGGGTGGTCCAGGGCATGTCCTTCTCCCAGACGTTGCCCACGATCTCCGAGGCGTCCACGGTGTAGTTCGCCGAGGCCTGGACCGTCTGGAAGTACTGGGCGGCCCACCGGGCCGCCCCGCTGCGTTCGGGGTATTCGAGGGTGTGCAGGGCGACCAGGTTCACGGCCCGGCCATTCGTCGGCGTGCACATGCCCGTGATGATCCGGGTGCTGCACAGCGCGGAATCCGCCATGCCCACCACCTCCTCTCTGGTATGCGAAAGCCCCCGCAGTCGCGGGGGCTGGTCAGTGGTTGAAGATCTCATCGATCTCCGGGGGCCGCTTGTGCGGGCGGCCAGTCAGCTGCCGGACCAGGTCCTCCAGTTCCCGCACGTAGCCCTTCAGCTTGCCGAGGGACATCCAGAGGGAATCCACACGGGAGCGCAGCTCCTGGATCGTGGTCCACTGCGCGGAGTTCGACTGCTCCAGGGACTCCACGCGGGCGACCAGGTGCGCCATGTCATCGCGCATCACCTGCTCCCGGTCCATCCTCTCCGGCGTGCGTTTCGTCCACCAGGCGATCAGTGCGGTGATGATGACCCCGGCCAGGGACAGCCAGGGCGAGAGCTCACTCATCCGGTGGCACCTCCTGGATCGGTCCGGTGATGCGGGCGTGCATGGCGTCCCTCAGCCCGGCCACCTGTTCCTCGAGTGCTGCGGTGATCAGGTGCGCCCCGAGCGTCAGCCCGGCTACCCCGAGGTAGAGGCACCCGGTCATCCAGGAGACCGTGTCGAAGTGCGCGTGGACCCACGCGCCCAAGTAGGACAGGCCCCAGACGGTCATGATCCCGATGAACGCCGGCACAGCCCACGCGGACCGCCCGCGCACCGCATCCACGATCGACAGGACCCCGACCAGCAGCCACACGGCGACGTAGACACCGAGGAACCGACCCTCGTCCGTGAGGAACAGGGGGCCGGGCGAATCGTGCGGGGGCCGGAGCACGTCGCTGTAGGCGATGGCGCGGGTTAGGCAGATCAGGGCGATCGCGGCATGGGCCAGGCCATGCCCGAATGCCCTGCTCACGACTGCTCCCCGTCCTTGAGGGCCTTGATCGCGTGTCGGAGGTGATCGTCGGTCACAGCCGACGGGTCCTTGCCGGGCCGCTTGAGCGCCGCGGCCTTGGTCTGGTACTGCGCCTCGGCGTACTCGTACACCGAGGCGACGGTGTCGCCTCCGTCGTTGACGGGTGCGCAGGCCAGGGCTGGGAGACGCTGATCGATCCACGACTGTGGGGCGGTCACGCCCTGCTCCGCGGCGATCGCGACAGCCCGCTCCCGCAGATCGCTGTCCTTCAAGGCGTTGATGATGGCGGCACTGGTGGCCATGATGATGCTCCTTCGGGTTGATGTTGATGGACGGGGCGCTCATACGGCACCCCCGATGGTCAGGCAGCCACCCAGGACCCGGCGACATACAGCCGCCCCGCCGGTGGGAGCGCTGGCGTAGCCCCCGCCCGGAACGCGGTTCCCTCCCACTGCTGGGTCTTCACCTCCTTCGTGTCCCACGGCCACCACAAGAGCAGTGTCCCGGTGATGGTGGGCGCGAACCGGGGTGGGATGACCAGCCGCGTGTTCAGGGCTTTGGGCAGGGTGGCCTGTCCCTGCGCGGTGACGACCCGGCCGACCCGCACAAGCTGCGCCGTCCCTGTGGTCCCCTCCGGGAGGAGCGGGATCAGGTCCAGGGTCTCCGCCGCGGGCTCCACGTGCAGGATCGGGGCGCTCATGACGCGCCCCCGGTCTCAGGGCATGGGGTCCGTCGTGACCCACACCAGGGCCGGACACACGAGCTGCGCCCCGCCGGGGGCGGTGCAGATGAGCGCGTTCGCATCCCCACGGGAGGCGTACAGGGTCCCCACGACGGTCTTGTCCGAGTCCCGGGACACCTGCACGGTCGTCGTCCACGGGAGGGGCCGGAACCCCACCGGAATCCGGACGAGCATGTTCCGTGTGATGGTCTGAGATGGGACCCAGATGCCCCACGGGTCCGTGCCCACCATGCAGAACACCGTGTCCCCGGTGCGGTGCAGGACGACCTGCCCACTCGAGAGCAACGGAGCCTCGAGGGTGCGGGTCGCTGTGGGTGGGGTCGCGTGTAGGACTGGGGCGCCCATTCAGCACCACCAGCCGAGAGAGAGAGAAAGAAAGACATCTTCGGTCACTTGGTCCTCCATTCGACAGTCCCCGAGAGCACATGCCCCCACGTCACCGGGCCCGGCACACTCACCGACTGACCCGACACCACCACCGGCCACACGTGAGCCACCCCACCCACCACAGCCGACAACAACCCCACCCCGGCCCCCGCATCCTGCGAGGTGAGGGTGCACAGGTCCTCCGACCCGCCCTGCCCCGTCACCCCCACCACCGACAACACACGGGACGCACCCACACGAGTCAGGGACACGGTGCCGCCGGTGGTCGCGGCACCACGGGTCACCGCGCCAGTGGCCTCCGAGAGGTCACCCGGGTCGCCCTTCGGGCCGGTGCTACCCTGCGGGCCGGTCTCCCCGCGGTCACCCCTCGGGCCGGTGGCCCCCTGCGGGCCGACCTCCCCACGATCACCCCTCGGCCCCTGGGGGCCAGTCGCACCCGTCTCACCCCTGGGCCCCTGGGGTCCCGTCGGGCCAGCAGGACCCGGCACCGTCGAATCCGCACCCGCCGGCCCCGCAGGCCCCTCAGGACCAGTAGGGCCCGCCGGGCCGCGAGCACCCGCAGGGCCAGCAGGGCCCACCGGCCCCGGATCACCCTGCGGGCCAGCAGGACCCACCGGCCCCCGCTCACCACGAGCCACCCACACCCCCGTCACCGGGTCCGGCACCGGCGCCGCAGACACCAGGTCCAGGGTCTGCCCCGGGGACACGATGACGTCGAACGGGCGGGCCGGGACCGTGCCCCTACGGGGATCCCGCAGACGCGGGGTGACACGCCACGACCACGAGTCCGGCTCCAGGCCCTCCTGCGGGGCCAGCACCTGCAAACCCTCCGTGTCCCCGTCCTCATCCATCAGGACCCCGTCCACCACACGCCCCACCACCGGGGCGATGCCGTAGAAGACGCCGCCGCCTCGGGCGTGCGACCGGGGCACACACTCCACCACCCCCGACAGGGGGACCGGGTTCAGCTCATCCCGTCCCTGAGTGAAGAAGCGGCCGATTAATCTCGCATATTCATGCACCACTCGAGCCCCTTTAGTTCGCAAGCCAGTTGACGGCTATATTGAGAGTAGTTCCTTTCGAAACTGAGATCGCGCTCTTCGACCAAAGTCTCAGCTGTCCAATATCTGTCACCTGCACCTCGTAGGACTGACCCAAAGTCTGCCCTACACCTGACCCCACGGTTCCGGACTTAGCCCCCGGCGCTGGAGAAAGCGCGCCGACCACAAACCAGGCGCCAGCGCCGATCGTGAAGGGCTCATCCGCACGGCGCACCGACGCCGTCAGGGAGCAGGCCTTACCGCCACCTGCCAACGGCGAGACCAGCACACCGCTGCCCTCTACGTACCAGCCCGGCAGATTCGGGATGACCGCAGTCGTAGACCATGGGGCCCCACTAATCCAGCTCTCGATCGCGGTAGCCAGGGCCTTAAATGCACCCGGCCCATCCGCAGAGTCTGTCAGCTCCGGGTAGGGGAATCCGTTGCTAGTTTTCTTCGTCATGCCATAACCTCCAGCATCGTCTGATCCCACGTACCCCCGTCAAGGACCTGCTGCCACGTCTTCCGCTGGTCCTTAACCTGTTGCCACGTCGGCCATGTCCGCGAATACCGCAGAATCCGGAACGTAATCGTGCACTTGTCGTCCGTGTGATCCTGGCTCATCGACAACACGAGAATGGAAACTCGCATCTCGAACGGCTCAGTCAGGTCTAGAGACCACACCTGCCCAACATCGACAACCGGATTCCACCAGGCATCTACTGTGTCGAAGACAACGGACATATCCTCACCCGCCGCTGCCGCAATTTCCTTCGCAAGGTCACCAGCAATGGACCCTTGACCCCAGATCCCGGCATCATGTTCCAAGACTGGAGCTCGGGCAGCGCTCGTGCTAGCCGATGCCACGGATTGCGCGACCTGCTTCACCACTGCCCCGACACGGAAAATCGGGGTCTTATCTCCCTGCACTGCCTCACTCAGGGAGTAGCCAGTACCCGTAGGGATATTCAGGGAGCACGGTGTGCCGAACGTCTTATAGACGAACTTCCACTGCCACGGAGTCAGTTCAGAGGCCTTGAAGGACCAATCTCCAGGAGCTCCGCCGCCCATCTCCGTCATGTACACGGACCCCGACTGAGCGGAGATCTCCGCAGCTTCTTCCCTATCCACACCAGCGGCTGTAACACCGGACCCCACGAAGGTGATGTCCGGTTCGATCCAGTCCTCACCGACCTCAGGGCCAACAAACTCCTCGATGGTCTCAGCGCTGGCAATCGTCGACCCATCACCTTGCCACGCAGTCACGGACTCCCCTCCTGGCTTCGCCCGGGTCAATGAAGGGGCTTTTGCTGAAACGCGGATCTCAGATGCCATCATGAGCGTGTCAGTCTTCCAGGGGGCTGTTTTCAGGGTCCTCGGCGTGAGGGTGCCTACTGCGGCCCCGTTGCGCAGGTACGGACCGTATTCGATATGGAAGACACCATCGGCGTCGAACCAAGCCGGGGAGATGAGGGATTGGCTGATCTCGCTGAGGACGCTCTTCGCCTGGTTGTCGCGTACGGATGGAGTGAAGTCAACCGACAGTGACCCCTCAGGCAGGTTGACGATCGCTGGGGTTCCTGAAGGTCGGATGTGACTAAACGCGACGCCAAAATCATAGACCACCAGATGCGAGATCTGCGACCCCGACGCAGCCTTCAAGTTGAGCTGCTTGAGGGTCCGTTTCTTGGACGCGAACGTGGATGCGAGATCACCGTCTGCAACGAGCGTGCGGGTGGCGACCCCCCCTGCATCCACCGTAGTTGCCCAGATCCGCCAGACTGCCATGAGCATGTCGAGTTCAGCGGTGAGGATCTGCCCCAGCTTCATGCTCTTCCCAGAGCTGAGAGTCGAATACCGCCCCAACCCTAACGTGACGGCACCGCCCGGGCCGACCTCCAGGTAAGCCTCTGTGCCGTTATCGTCTAGCTGCACCGTAGCCCGGGCACTGCCATTATGGCTGGGCCCGACGAACATCTGGATGCAGAATCCCCAGAGGTAAGATCCGGTGGGGTTCTTGTCCCACATCGCATCGCCCTCCACCATTGAGATGTCTCCCCGGCCTGGCGCTGTGGATTGGGAGAATCTCGGGGGCGTTCGCATGTCCGTGCCGGAACGGCCGGCACGACGATTCGCGCCATATCCGCTACGCCAGTCAGCCCAAGTCGTGCCATCAAGCGGCGCGTAGAAAGACACGTTCAGACCAGATGTGTACGGGGAGAACAGCTCTCGTGTCGGGTGCCTAAAACCAGCCTTGTGCAGCGCCTCCCACGCAACGTGCGGCACTGAGGCGCCGGGAGATGTGGCCTTATCAGCGGTTCCCCTCCGGCCCGGCATGGTCGACAACAGGGGGTCGATCCGCACAACCTGAGTCAAGTCGTCCGACGCGTCCACGATGGTCGATGACATCATCCCAAGGACTTCCCCCGAGGTCTCATCCACGCGGCCTTTGAAAACCCTGCGAGATGACCCATCCAGGGATGCCCACACCTCTACCGCGTCGCCAGGACGGGGGATCACGTCACCACGCAGAGGGTTCCACCCCCATTTAGTGACGGACTCCTGGTCCCACACCACCTTCCCCTTCCTCTGGGTCAGGCCGGACCCGGTGGACAGGCGTCCGGGGAGATCTCCGCCGATCTCCGCTTCCCAGGTGACCTGCTGATGTGGGAATGCCACCCCGTTTACCAGGACGGTCGTCTGAAACTGGGCCACTAGGCCACCTCCTTCACCTTCAGTTCATAGGACGCCTTCATTCCCCGGCCGAGGCCGGTCCCGTAGTCGAATGCGCCGAGCGTCGCCACCGCGTGAGCGCACCCCTGAGGAGGGACGTAGGCCCGCAGATTGTCGCTCTCGGTGATCGCTGGGGCGTTCACCGCCGGGTTCATCGTGGACACCCATAGGCGGGCCGCGGTCGCTCCGTCAGGGGCTTGGAATGTCCCCCACCGCCGGGTGCCTGTGGCCTTCCCCATGGCGCCCGCCATGACGGCCTTGCCGTTGACGACGAACCAGGCCTGCACCGATCCAGCCCACGGTACCGGCAGGTTCACAGAGAAGGTGTAGTTCCGCCCTGGCCGCACCGGGGCGTCTCCGGACCAAACCTCCTCCGTCGAGTCGGGCACCATCCCAGGAACCCCGCTGACTATGGCGGGTCGGAGCGGACGGGTGGTGTTCCACTCCTGCTGCAGCCCGTTCCCGAGACGCGCCAGCGGGGGGACCCACCCGAAGGTGGTCTTCGTCAAGGACAGCCACTCCAGCACCCCGAGCACGTCCGCGCCCCACGAAGGAACATCCTTGACCGACACAGACCAGGAGCGAGTGCGTGCCTGTCCGGCCGGCACAAGTAGACGACGCTCCCCCGTGAGAGATGTGGACTCCGTCGCCACGTCTGCCAACTCCTGGGACACGGACCCAGAGTTAGCCACTGGTATCCAGGCGCCAGACGCCAGGACCACGTACGCCGCATCATCACGCACGTTGCAACCTCCGATCTCCCTGGTTCACCAGGCGCGCCATAACTGTCCCAGCGTCGGTCTCCAGACGAAGTCGGGCCCCGTCCAGCGAGACCGGGGCGTACTCGACACCGGCTGTCGCGTCTGCGGCGCCGGCCTGGTAGTCCACTGGTGCTGGTGGGGTGACCATCGCGGTCATCTGCGCTTGCACTCGTGCCGCCTGGTCCTCGAGGCCCAGGATCATTCCCTGTCCCGTGTAGGACCCGATGTCCCGGAAAACGCGGGAGGGTGAGTGGATGCCGAGGACGCCCTTGGCGATCTTGATGATGTTCTTCACCACGCCGCGGAGCATGTCGTAGAGCCGGTTCGCCATCCCGACGATGCCGTTCCACAAGCCGACCATAATGTTGTGGCCGATGTCGCGCATCCGGTCCCCGAGGTTGGAGAGCATGTTCCAGATGTTCCCGGGCAGGTCCCGGAAGAACCCGACGGCGTTACTGATTCCCTGGGAGATCGCGTTGCCGAAGGCCCGCATGGCATTGGAGGCGCCGCTGGTGATCCCCGTCCAGACCCGGGACACGAGACTGGTAATCCCGCCCCAGGCGAGGGACCAGACAGTGCCGATGTTCGCCATGACGGCGGAGATGAGTCCCCGGACGAAGTTGATACCGGCCGACACGAAATTCCGGATCCGGGACCAGATGGTGGACACGAAGTTGCCGATGCCCGACCAGACGCTGTTCCAGGTGTTGGAGATCCCGGTGACCACCGAGCTGATGAGCTGCGCGACCCAGTTGATCGCGGAGTTCGTCGCGTTCTTGATCCACGTCCAGATCCCGGCGAGGAAGTTCCCGACTGCCTGCCATGCCGCGGTCCACGCTTGGGCGATCGTGGACAGCACAGTGCTGATGGTCTGCTGCACCCACTGGAGACTGGTCTGCACGATCTGCACAATCCAGTCCCATGCCGTCTGCAGGGCGCTGCTGATCTGCTCCCAGTGCGTCACCACCAGAACCACCAGGGCCGCAAGGATGGCACCAATCAGGATCGGCAATGCCCCCACCGTGACCAGGAACGTCCCCACCATGGCTGCGAGGCTGGCGATCCCAGACACAATCGGCGCCAAGAACCCGATGATGCCGCTCAAGACGGCCATGAGCGGCCCGATGAAGGCGATGATGGGGCCGAAGAACGCAGCCAACTGGGAGACGATTCCGACGACCGTCCCTAGAACCCCCGCAATGACGACGATGACCGCCGTCAGGCCGGGGAACTGCTGTGCGAACCCGGAGATCAGCCCCGCGACCCACTGCACCACCGGCGCGATCGCGTTGAACACGTCAACCAGGCCCGCACCGAGCACAGGGATCACAGCCTGCGCCGCGGCCGCCAGTTCCTCCAGGACGGGCGCGAAGGCCTGCAGCCCGGCCCCCAAGACCGGACCCAAGGTTCGTGCGAACGTCCCCACCGTCTCCGCGATGGCCCCGAACTTGGGCCCCAGATCCTCCAATACTGGCGCGAGAGCCTTCACCCCATCGTGGATGCCCTGGAACATCGCCACGACACCCTGTTGCAGCTCCGGCTGCTGCAGGGCCTTCGAGATGCCCTGCATCAGCATGGAGATCGAGTCTCCAGCCAGCTGGAACACCTGCGAGATCGTCGGCGCCAGCGACACGAACGCATCGGCTATGGCTTGGATCACCGGCGCTAGGTTTTTCATGGCCTGGTTCGCCCCGGAGAACACGGTCACCAGGGCGCCCTGGAACGCGGGCCCGTTCACGGCCTGGTTGATCAGCCCCAGCCCGTCCGCGAGCGTACCCAAAGTGACGCCACCAGCCTCACCAGCGGCACGAGCGACGCCGCCGATGATCCCGAAGACGTTGCCGAAGACCCGGCCCAGGTCCTTCGCAGCGTCGATCCCGGCCTGGATGATGCCGGTCATGTCCGCGTTCTTTGTCCACTCGAGGAACCGGTTGGACATGTCCGTGAATGCCTGAGCCATCGCTGGCAGGAACTGGCCACCAGCCAGACCCGAACGGACTATGGCCTCCATGAAGTCGTCGATCCCCTGAGCAGCGATCTCTACGGACTCATTAAGTGGAACGAAGAGTTCATGAATTCCGCCGACCGCCTGGAGGCCTCGTGTGAGGCCATTGAAGAAAGCGCCCCAGAACTTTCCCATCGTGCCGGTCAATTCCACGTACGCGTCCAACAGTGGGTAAAAGCCTTCGGTAACAAGAGACTTAAACCCGTCGATAGCGTTCGCCCAGAACGCCTCCCCTGCCTTACCGCGAGTCCCCATGATGATCCCCATAACATCATACGTGCCGAGGGCGTCGTACAGGGCGAGGAGGCTGTTCTGTAGGCCCTCGAACGAACTGATCATGCCCATGGCGAAGGCGGAGAAGATTCCCGGGGCGGCCAGGGCAAGTCCACCCAGCTTCGACAGTGACCCCACCAGGGTCAGTAGGTTCCCGGAGGTGGAGATGGCCGCGGACGCCATACCAGCGATCTTCAACCCCGTCAGGGAGATCTTCGGGGTGAGAGTGTCTAAGTTCTTGGCCATGTCCATGAACCCGCGGGACATATTCGAGACCGCACGACCACCGGACAACCCCATCATCAGGGTCCGGGCACGTTCGATCCCAGCCGTATCGACCACAGCGATGATGCGGGCGGACCGGGTCCGAGAGACCTCGGCCAGCTCAGCGGAGGCCCGAGCGGTCTCCGCGTGCGCGGTGATCGCTGGGCGCATCGCCTCGATCTCTTCGACCATGCGGTGCAGGTTCGCCCGGAATCCGGCGGCCTGCTCCACGTCCACCGGGACATCCGCGGAGATGTCCCGCTGCGCGGCCGCCACCTTCGACTGCAGCTCCCGGCGGAGCCGTTCGCCCTCCACGGTCGCGGGGATCGCGGCCTCCACGCCCTGCACCGCCTCCGCGACCTTCTGGGAAAGGCGGTGGCGGAACTCGTTATCCACCGGGTCCATGTAGACGTTCGTGTGCGTCTCTGCGGCCTTCGCCGCCTGCCGCACGTCCTCTTTCAGGCCGGCGGTCTGGGCGTCCACGCGGGCGGTGATCTCGGCCATCGCCTGCCCGGCGCGCATCGCGTCCCGCACGTTCGAGAGGAACTTGCGGGTGTCCAGACGCGCCGACACAGCGACTTCTGCGGTGCGCTCGACACGCTCCAGCGCCTTCCGCAGATCACTGCGGAACCGCGTCGTGTTCGGAACGACACGGACCCAAACCTTGCCGATCTCCGCCGCCATAAGGGCCTCCTAATGGAAGAAGTCCCCAACATCATCCAGAGACGAAGGGGCCTGCGTTGAGTTGTCTTCTGGCCGCTCCACCAGCGGTGGGGTCTTCACGCGCCGCTTCGAATTCGGGGCGGCCGTGGCCTGCCAGATCCGGCCGCACCAGTCCGTGATGTTGTCGAGCTTCGCCGCGGCCGGCGTGTACCCCAGCCACCTGGGGTCCTGGAACTGGTCCAGGGCACGCCACACCGACCACGGCTCCACCCCGAGGCGTTGCATGAGCGCCTCGAGCATCCGCAGATCCGGTGACCAGATCAGCCGGAAAGGGTCCTGCCCGTAGAGGGCCCCGAAGTCCCCAACCGCGTTCGGGTGTTCCTCGAACCAGGCCTCTAGGCCGCGCCTTTTCCCAGCTCACCGGCGAACGCCGACACGAGCTCGAGGACCTTGGAGACGTTCGCGGCCGTGTTGAACTCGGCCCACCCCGCCGGGTCCACGACGTACCGCTCCCCGATGAAGTCGATGAGGTCAGCCATCGCGTCGAAGTCCATATCCTGAGCCGCGGCCCCCTCTTCCATGTCGGCGGGGTCCGTGCCGAGGGCGGACTTGAGTCGGCCGATGATTCGGGCACCGTCTGCACCGGTCAGCTCAGAGAACGGTTTGAGCAGCTCGTGGCCTTCCACCTCCTGGAAGCTGATCTGCTGCTGTGCATCCCGGGCGGCCTTGGTGGTCTTGTGGTCCTGCGGGGTCTTGGTCATGGTGAGTCCTCCATTGTCCGTGAGTCCTCCAGGTGGTGGCCTGCGCCCCGCGGGGAGGACTCTATCCGCGGGGCGCAGGGGTAGTAGGTCAGACGACCCTGCCGGCCTCGTAGGCGCGGGCGTCGAACCACAGGACCTTGCCCCAGGTGTCGACGTCCGGCTGGATGACGGACCCGGACAGCTGCGTCTCGAAGAACTGCTCGGTGTCCACAGACGGGGCGTCCCCGACGGACAGGCGGGCCGATCGGACGTAGGCGCCGGCACGCTTCCCGTTGTGGGCGAAGATGATCATCACGGACTTCTGCACCGGCACGACGTCACTCATGGCGTAGGCCTTGAGCGCGTCGACGTACTTCCCACCGCCGTAGGCCAGCTCCCAAGCGGCCTTCTGCATGGACAGGGATCCGATGTTGAACGACCAGGTGATGGGATCCTTGGTGATGTCCACGCCGTCGAACTCCCAGGTGTCGACCGCGGTGGTATCCCCACCGTCCTTGGAGAACTCGATGGTGTTCTCCTTCGACGTCAGGCCGAACTGCATCCAGTCAGACTTCTTGTACGTGGTGTCGTCACCGATGACGAAGTTCTTCGGATCGAACGGATCCGCCTTCTCCCCCACGGAGACCAGGACAGTACCGTGGCCCGGGATCATCAGCTTGGACTTGTCGAGATTGGCGTCAGCCATTCCCGCCTCCTTAAACACGAAAGGCGCCCTGCGGGACGCCTTGGAATGAGTGGCCGTTAGGCCGCGAAAATGAGTCGATAAATAGCGTCGTACTGGGTCGAGTGCTGGGCATCCGTCGCGGAGGTGGCGGGCTGACGGACTGGGAGCATCTGCACCTGAAAGAACGCCGGGGAACACCCCGCATACTGGGCGTCCCTCGCGTAAGCCTCGTCCAGAATCTCGAGGACCTGCCTAGAGACCTGCTTCGCCGTCGCATTCGATGCTGACACGACGGATACGGATACGGAGGCGTCCTCGGAGTCCATGGCCCCGCCATTAGCGACGGGGACACTACCAGTGACCGTGTGCAGCACGAGTGGATCCTGGAACTGCGCTGGGGCACTGCCCCGCACCGCGGACCCCAGGCGCTCTGATAGGCACGCCTGCACCCACGCTTCAGCCTTCACGCGGACTTCACCGCCTCGTAGGCGCGCTGGAAGATGTACTGCCCAGGCGTCCACTTCGTGTGGTCCTTGTTCCAGTGCCCCCACTCGATGATGTGGGCCTGAGGGTCGTCGGAGAACACGACACGGTCCATGACCCCGGACCTGCCGGGCACGGCCGCAACCCCGATGGAGGACATGTAGTGACCAGTCTGGACGTGGCGGGCGGCGAACCCCCGGACCATGGTCTCGAGAACCTCCGCGTACCCATCCATCACCGGAGAGCGGCCGGCGATGCGAGCAACCTGCACACCAGCGTTCTTCACCACCTCAGCCATCGTTCCCCCTGTGGATGTAGATCCGGTCGTGCTGTGTGGCCCTGCCCATCCGGGATCGGACCGGGCGACCCACCTGGTGGTACCTATCCCCCTCCCAGATGACCAGAGCCCGCGGGGACCCCGGCCACACCCCGGGCGGGGCCGTGACCCGGTACGCGTCTGAGAGGGTGAGCCCATACTGCTCGGCCTCAGACGCGGATACGGGGTGCACGTTGCACCGCACCTCGACCCCGCGACCGGCCGTTGTGGTCTCCACGCCGTCCTCGTCCACACCCACCTGGGGCTCATGGACGGTGACGACGTGTCGCGGAGAGGTGAGCAGGCTCACAAAGTCACCACCTCTCCGCCAGCTGGTCCCGAGCCGGCCACCCGTACTGGAACCACAGGTCCGGGCGGGCCTGACGACGCGCCGCCGCGTACCCGTCCGTCGCCGGGGCGACGCTCCCCCACCCGCCGGTCCCGAGCAGCCGGTCCCACTCCTCCGCGAGGATGTCCAGCAGGCCGGATGCGACCTTGAGGTTCAAGCTGTACCCGTACCCGTCCTCGGACTCGGATGTGAACACCCCGGAGGCCCCGGACTCGTCAGCGCGGAAGACCCGCGCCAGCGCCTCCGCTTCCACCTGGGTAACAAGGTCCCGGAAGTGCGGGTCTCGGTCGCTACGGTCGACAACCTCGGGGATCCGCACGCGGATGAGGTTCTCTGCCCTGTTCAGCAGTGCCGGGGCGTACTTAGCTTCGGCTTCCGTCAGCTCCCGGCGCAGGGACGTGGCTACGTCCTCAACCGCCGCGATAGCCATCAGTCGCCCTTGGCCTCGTATGCGACGAAGGCGTCCGGGTCGGTGATGACCCACCCGAAGATGGCCTCCACCAGGAACGCCTCCATGTTCTGCTGCCACAGGTGCACGGTGGTGCCGCCGTCCTGGATGGTGGCGACGTCGGTGCGGGAGAACGTGATGTTCTCGGCGAACCCGTAGCGGAGGTTGGTGGTGAAGTCGCCGCCGAAGGCTCGCACCTTCGTGTCCGCGGCCGCGCCGATCTTCCCGCCCACGGCCTTGCCGTAGGCGACGGGCAGACCGTGCAGATTCCCGAGCCCGTCAGCCAGGTTCAGGGGGTTGCTGTAGATCGGGCGGCCCTGGAGATCCACCTGCCCCATCAACTGGGTGCGCAGGCGCTTGTCCGCAGCGAACCCCGTGAAGTCGAAGTCCTTCTCGTTGGAGACGACCTTGTCGTATCCGGTCAGAATGTCCGTGGACAGGCCGCCATCCGTGGGCTTCGCCGTGCCGAGGGTGACGCGCTTGGTGGTCTGGTTGACGGACTGGACACCGGAGATCGCCTGCCCGTTGATCGCGTTCTTCCCGTGCAGAATCGCCAGGTCGAAGGCGCGGGTGATGGCCCCGGACAGCTGCTCCTGCAGGAAGTCGAGGTACCCGAACGGGTTCGCCAGTCGAGCCTCCTTGGACCAGTAGACGATAGTCGCGGCCTTAATCGGCTTGATCGTCTTGGTGGAGACACCGGCATTGGTGACGGGCTTCGCCTCACCCTCCCCGACGATGCCGGCCTGCGCCTGCCCGGTCTGCACCGCAATGGCGGAACCGGTGATCGGCATGGGGATGGTCCCGGCGAGCCGCTGCACGACGGAATCCTCGTTGACCTTCTTGATGATCTCCTGAGCCATCGGCTTCGGGAGGTTGCCCTGGGATTCCAGGGTGCTCAGCGTAGTTGCGTTTCCAGCCATGGTGGCTGCTCCTTTCAGAGGTTGGGTTCACCCGAAGAGCTCGTGCGCGAGTGCTTCCCGCGGGTCTTCGGCAGGTTCAGCCACCTGGGCCGGGTCCGGGCGCGTGCTCACGCCGCCCTCACCGCGCAGAGAAGCCAACTTCTCCACCGCGGCAGTCATAACCTCCTCATCCCCATCTGGGACGTAGGAGGCGAAATCTCGGGGGAGCCCGTTCGCAGTGAGGAGGTTCTCCTTCGTCCGCAGGGTCTCGATCTCCTGATACCGCGCCTCGCGGGCGGCGATATCGTCGTTGGCCTCCTGGAGGGTGGCCTTCTGCTCGTCCACGGTGGTGGCCAGGGTGTCGCGTTCAGCGGTCAGTGCCTGAATCTGCGCGTCCCGCTCTTCCAGCTTCGTGGACTTATCGCGGGACTCCACTCGGAGGTTCTGGATCAGCGTCCAGGCCTTCTCCGCGTCGAATTCCTCGCCGTTCTTCTCCCACGGCTTCTCGTTGTCCATCAGTACCTCCTGGGTAGTATCCAAGTCCGCACACCTCGTGCGGGCCTATGCCGCTTCTTTCCTGATATCCGGGATCTCCACCGGGTGATTCTCGAGCCACTCGGCCCACTGGCTCAAGCCCCCGTATGGGTTATCCCGTCGCATCGCGCCCCATGCATCAGCGAGTCGCTCGTAGTTCTCACGACCAGGCCAATCATGATCCCGGTAGACGGGAACCACCACACAATCGCAATGGTCGTGGTAGGCCTGATCGGAGATCCGCTTCAAGACCCGCTTCCGTTTCCTGCCGCGACGGTCATGGCCTTGTATGAGGGTCTCCGTGGACTTCCGGCTTGCGTGGATGCGAGAGGAGTAGACGGGCCCGCGGCTGGCGAGCATCGCACAGAACGCGCAGTTCTCTACCCCCGTCAGGACCCGCGCCCACCCGATCGGGTACGCCAGATTTTCCCCCGGATCCTCGGAGGCGACCACCGCCGAATCCACCACATCCGCCAGGTCCACAGGGGTTGCTGTCTCCGGCACCAGGACATCCGTCTCCAGTCCGGAATCATCCTCCGGGTCAGGGACAGCCCTCACCACTTGGCGCCGCGCCGCGGTCTCCACGTGGCGCTGCAGCGCGGCCGCCAGCTCATCCAGGGACCGAGCCTCCCGGGCCGCCTGGGCAACCGCCTGATCCGGGTAGCCCTCCACCGGTGGAATGAATGCCTCCCGGCCGTGGCGCTGGGCTTCGGAGCGGAGGAAGTTCGTTGCAACCTGCGCCGCCTTCCCCCGGAACTCCCTAACGGTCCGCGCCACCTCCGGGGTCGCCTGTTTCGCCGCACCAGCGTCCGACCAGTCCACCATTCGCAACAGCGGCATAATATGGATGCGGAAAGCACTGGACACCGCATCCAGGAGCACCCGATACGCCCCCAGGTTCATCCCCCCGTCACCTGCCGGGTCCGGGCGTCCAACTGATTCTCCCGCTCAGCCTGCTCTGGAGAGAGCCCCAGGAACTCACGGGTCGTCTCAGAGGAGAGCACGCCCTGCGAGTTGGCCTGCAGCATGAGCGCGTTCCGAGCTGAAGGCGACGCCACAGCCGGATCCCGCCATCGCGCCTCCAGCGTCTCCAGGCCCTCCGTGGACTCGCCGGCCACCGCCAGCACCAGGCGAGCCACATCCTCGGCCGCGTCCCCGAACAGGTTCTGCTTCACCGCAGCACGCGTGATCAACCGGTCCTTCGCGGAGCGCATCGCCTCAGCACTAGACGGGTTCGAGTCAGCGGAGATCCCCATCATGAACGGCGGGATCCCCGTCATCGCGGACACCTGCTGCGCGTACAGCTTGAATGCCGCAATGATCTCGGAGAGGGAAGCCCCCGGGATCTGCCCCGCCGTGGACCCCTCCGGGCCGGTCAACAACCGACCGAAGTAGGCCTCGATCTTCGACACCTGCTGCCCATTCTGGTCAACCTGAGGCTCATCCGCCCCCGGCCCGAAGAGATAGCGAATCGGCATCGCGAGCAGCTCCTGAGCCACCTGGAGATTCGTCAAGGACCGTGAGGCCGCGTCGCACAGGGTCGCGATATCAGAGATCTCCGAGTGCCCCTCGTCACCGAGACGGACCCGGTTCACCAGCTCCACGACAGGCACCCGGTCCAGGCCGGTCTCCCAACCATCCCGACGCACCCACCGGCCGCCCATCCGCTGGTAGTACGTGGCGGCCCCGGGCTCATAGTGGACCGCCCACTCCGTGTCCCCGACGCGATAGGTGCGGACCGCCTCAGCAATCCCACCCATCCTGTCTCGGCGCACCGCGAAGCCCTTTGCCGGGTGCGCCGTGATCAACGGCCACCCCGGATCATCGCCAGGGCCCACGACGATGTACGCCCGGCGTTGCACCAGTGCCTCAGTCATTGCCAACGGCCAGAGAGTGTCGAAGTTGTTGGCCTGTAGCATCGGGCGCAGTCGCTCCGGGACATCCCCCGTCGCGGAGGTGAAACCCTCCAACACGAGGGACTCCACCAGCACATCCACAGCCAGCTTCGGCCACATGGCCGACATCTCCAGCACCCGAACCTCTGGGGGCAGAGACACACCGAGGGAATCCAGATGGGTCTCCCCCGCGTAGTAGGCGTCCAGCCGTCCATAATCCACGGGAGTGCTGCACTGCTTCACCAGCGTCTCGAAACCACTCACCGGTACACCACCCAGCCTTTCGCCTTCCGTTGCCCTGCCAACAGGCCCCGATATGCCAGAGTCACCCCGACCAGCGGGGAAATGTCCTTCGACGTGTCCGCCCTGGACCATCGCCAGAGCTCGGAGGTCCCCTTCGAGCGGCGACAAGCCTCCACCGCCTCGTCCAGCTCCCGCTGACCCGTGTGCCGGACCTTCCAAGACATGACAGCGTCGAAGAACTCCCCGCACGCCTGCATGTACTCGCGAGCCACCAGCGGAGTCAGCTTGTGCTTCAGCCGCGGAGCCTCACCCACGACGGAAGCGGCCTGCGATGCCGCATCGAACACGACCGCAGCCGGATTCCACCTCCGCTGCAGCTCCGCCACCCGCTCCATGACCCACCCGGTACCCGAGCGCCGGTCAATGACCTCAAGGTGCACATTCCCGTCCTCCCGGAACGACGCCGCACAGATCGTCGCCGCGTCCCGAAGCGGCGTCACATCCACACCAAACGCCACAGACGGCCCAGGAGTCGAGGTCTCGTCCAGGCATTCCGCCCACTTCACCGGAGGAATCGCCGACGACCCGCCGACCTTAGCCCAAATCCCCAGCCGCTCCCGCTTGAATTCTTCATCGTCAAGGGTTCGCCGCTCGTTCTCCACGAACTCAGGGGAAATCCGGATCCCCAATGCCGGGTTCGCTTGAGCCCACACCTCCGGGGAATCCGGGTCCGCATCCTCCGGCACCGACCACTCGTAGTAGGCCAGTCGCTCCTCATCCTCAGGGGACAAGCCACGCTTCCGTACCCGGTTCAGCACCTCCGACTCGGGCATCCCAGCCGAGGACGTGTACCAGATCTGCGGAGAGCCCATCATTGACCGGGCCGCCATCGTCGGCATCATCGCCGCGATCACCGCATCCGGCAGGTTGTACGCCTCATCCAGCACCACCAAATCCCCAGTAAACCCTCGCCCCGAGTTCCCCCCAGAACGCGCCAGGAATTTGATCCGGTTGCCGTTGCGGTGCACGAACGCCATGTCCTGGTTCCCCGTGCGGATCCCCGTCATCTGCCCATTCGGGTCCCCCTGGTACCCGGCCATGTACTCAACCAGCTCGGACCCCCGGATCAGCCGCTCCATCCGCATCCGATGCTCATTCGCCGTGGAGAACAGGTGCGCCGTGTGGATGATCATCTGCTCCCCGAACAGGAACATGCCCGCCAACTCCCGGGCCTCCAGAATCGAGCCTTTCCCGTTCTGCCTCGGCACCACCAGGCCCACCTCGAACGCCTGCCATCTGCCGTCCTGACGCTCCCCCAACGCACCACGCAGGACATACTCCTGCCACGGGTCCAGGCGAAGCCCAGCCACCGCCGCTAAGTCCACTGCGTCATCAGCAGCCGACGAATGGAACAGCGGTGTCACATCAACCCGCGGCGTCTGCGATCCTCGCAGTCCTCCGTTCGGCAAGCTCATCCAGCGCACTCCTCTTCTTCGGCGCGGTAGCCGCCTTCAACGACTCGATCTCCGCCACGCACTCCTGTTCCGCCTTCGACAGCGGTGCCACATCCCGCGGCCCAGCCACCAGCAACGCGGCCCGCACGCGAGACAACCGCCACCGGGCCGACTCCAGGCGATCCTCAAACGCCGGCACCTCCACGTCCGCGGTCTGCCCGTACGCGACGAACTGCTTCACGGTCCGTGCCCCAGGCTCCCCCGCGGCCGTCACCACCTGCTCAGCCCGCGCCTTCCGCATAGCCGCCTTGTACTCGCGCTCAGCGCGCTTGCACTCACCGCACGGCGTCTCCTTCGCCCGGATGTGCCGCATGTAGCCCGCCCGTGACCCGTGCTTCCCACCGTCTTCATGCATAGATATGCACCACCTATCGACGTGAGACCCCTAAGAGGGGCCCGGAGGGATCTGGCTATACCCGGAGGGGGTCGGGAGGGGGCCGGGAGGGGTCATCCCCCCGGATATTCATTCATTCACCGCATAGTCATGCATCACCATTCGCGGGTGGTGGTGGGGCGATTGATCTGTTCAGGGGTGCGGCGGCGGCCTCGTCGGGAGTTGCAGGCCCGGTGCGCGGGTCGGAGCTCACCTAGGAGTCGACCTCCGTTGGCGATGGCGTCGACGTGGTCGGCGGTGAAGGCTTTGGGGTGTGTGGGTGGGAGGTCGAGGTCGATGGGTTCTCCGCAGAGCCAGCAGGGTTCGCCGGTGCGTTGGACGTGGTGCCGGAGTGCGCGGGTTCGTTTGGTGTAGGTGTGGTCGTTGTAGCGGGTGCCGCGGTTGCGTGCTGGCATCAGATCTTCTCTTTGCCGGGGCGGACTCCGAGGGCGCGGACGTGGAGGTTGGAGCAGTAGCCTTCGGCGCGTCCGGGCATGTATTTCTCGAGGTGGCGGACGCAGCGCTTGAAGTCTCCGGGGGTGCCCCATTTGATCTTGAGGGCGCCGGCGCCGTGGGTCCAGTAGCGGCGGAGCTGTTCGGCGTTGCCGTCTCCTGGTTTGAGGTCCATGGCGGTCTCCCTTCCGTTGTGCGCCCTGCCCTGGGCGGTCAGTCGAAGGTGTGGGCCTCTTGCCCGTCGATGAGGATCTGGTGGGGTGTGACCGTGGTGGGTGTGCCGTCGCCTGCGGCTCGGAGGGTGATGGCCACGGTGTGCTCGGTCAGGTCCTCGTTGGTGATGGGGTGCCCGTCCACGGTGAGGGCGTTGGTGATGAGCCCTGCCGTGGTGGTGCCGGGGTGCACGGGCATGGTGCCGATGATGGTGGTCATGGTGTCCTCCTGTGGTGGTGCGGGCTCCGGGACTCGAACCCGGACGCCGTTAGGCAGTTGCTTTTGGGGCAACCGTGGCTACCAATTACACCAAGCCCGCTAGTCCCCACGCTTTGAGGCGAGGGGTAGTGCCGGGAAGGGTATCGGGGTCTTGTGCCCCACCACCACGGGGCGCCTTCCCCTGCGCTGGTGTGGTGGTGGGGTGGTGTGGTGCCGCCCCGCGCTTCCCCACGTGGGGCGGCTCGCCCGACAGGCAGGATTCGAACCTGCAACCTGCGGTTTTGGAGACCGCTGCGCTACCAGTTGCGCCACTGCCGAATGGTCCCGCCCCGTGGGGGTGGGAAGTGAACTCCGGCCCTACCCCCTGTGTGTGGGGGTGGGGCCGAATCGTGTGCGCGGCCCAGGGCTTGAACCTGGATGTGGCCCCAGTCGGTGCCGCGCCTCCCAGCGTGTGGGAGTGGTGGGGTGGTGTGTGGGGGTGCCGGGGACGCAACGCATTGTGGTCTCCCCGGCACCCCGCCATCCTGGGCGGTAGCGAATCGCCCTGGGGTCCCGACGTCCTCTAGGGGGCGTCGGGGGTCTCGGTGGTCTCGGTGGTGCGTGGGGGTGTGAGGTAGCGGGGTGGGGTGTAGAACCCGTCGGCTTCGATCTCGTGGCCGTCCTCGGTGAACTCTCTCATCGCCTCCTCCTGTCTGCGCGGTCTGCGGCTTCGTCGCCGGTGGGGTCGGCGTAGTCGATGGTGGGGCGCTCACGGGGGCGGCTGGTGTTCAGGCGCCGGTTGATGGCGTCCCGGATCTGCCTGGGGGTGAGTCCGAGGCCCTGTTCCTCGTTGATGACCAGGCCGGTCAGGAGTGCGTCCGTGTGGTCCATGAGGCACCGCCTTAACGCGGGGAAGGCCCCCGGTGGTGTTCCGGGGGCCTTCGAGAGGAGAGGTGATACGAGAGACGCCCCGCACGTGGCGGGGCTCCGGAGTGTATGCGGGCATACTAATCCGGCACGGTCACTATGCTACCAGACTCACGTGGTGGCGGCAAGGTTGTGCAGCTCATCCGCCCCAGACCAGACGGCCCCGCACTCCCAGTTCCGACACGAAGCAGTCAAGGTCTCCTTGCACACGACGAGGGCGGCCTGTCGGATCACCTGGTCCCCCTCGTCTATCAGAACGTACCGGCACCCGCACCTGGGGCACGGGGCGTCCAAGTCCTGGTAGTGGAGGAACAGGGCGCGGATCCTGCCCACCCAGTCTTGCAGGTGCGCCAGCGCCAGGGCCTCGGGGATGAGGTTCCCCCACGTGGCGACCCTGGGTTTCAGGGGCATGCAGGCCAGGCCGTACCGGTCTGCGATGGGGCTGGTGGTGTGGATGGTGCGGATGATGTCCTGCTCGATCATGAGGGGGTCAATGCCGAGGGGTGCGGTCTGTCGGTTGACTGCTCCCCCGCCGGTGGAGGTGCCGGCCTTGGCGTCCTCCAGTTGGTCCAGGAGTGCGGCTTCGGTGGCGAGGCGGATGTGGTCGGTGCCGATGTTGACGGCGTGGTCTTCGGTGAGTTCGCGGATGGTCTCGGAGAGGCGGGTCATGCGTTCATCTCCTGGATCCGGTTGCGCAGCGCGGCCTCGAAGTCAGTCGCGTCCTCGATGGGCACAGCGATGCCGGCCTCGGTGCGTCCGGTGATGGAGTGATTGGTGACGGTGTAATCGATACTGCCCATGAACTGCCGGACGGTCCCGACGTTCAAGGTCCTGAGCGCCACTCCTTCTATGTAGGTTCCGGTGTATGCGGTGTACCCGTCGAGGAACAGGCCGGGGGCGCGGGTCTGGAGGTCCTGGAGGTAGGGGTTCATGCGTGGTCCTTCTCGAGGGTGATGGTGGCGCCGGGCTCGTCGAGGGCCCAGTGCTTGGTGGCGGTGATGTGGACGATCCGGGAGTCGTCGGTGATGAGTCCCCCGGTCTTGAGGGCGTCCCCGACGGCGCGGATGAGCTTGTCCAAGTCCTTAGCCTTCCACGGGGTGAGCTCGCGCTGCTTCCCGTGGGGAAGGTGGAAAGCGACCCTCAGGCGGAGGGGCCCGTCGTCGAAGCGGCCGACACGGACGGCCTGAGTTTGGGCCGCGGTATGGACGGCCTTGCGCCATGCGGGCAGGCCCTTGGCTTGTTCGATCATGCGGCCCCCGCCGACGTGGCGTTTAGAGCCTTGGGTCGCGGGTGTGCCGGTGACGGTGAAGGTGACGTGCTCGGGCAAGTGGGAGGCTCCTTGTGGTGGGCCCCGGCCCCCACAAGGGGCCGGGGCATGAGTAGAGCCGCGGACCCTCGGAAGGGGTGCGCGGCTCGGTGTGTGCGGTGCGGGGTTAGACGGTCTGCGGTGTGATGCCAGACCGCTTAAGCAGCGCTCGCGCTACCTTTCGGCGTTGCCATTCATGGTCGCACTCCCGGCAGTGTTTCGCGCCGGAGGAGTAGCTTAAAACGACGTGCCCACGGGAGCATTTCGCTTCCGTGGGCACTGGCTTCTGCTTGTGGTGTCCGCCTCCGTCTCGAGCGTTCTGGACGTTACTCATGAGTCGTAGGTGGTCAGGGTTGACGCATCTTCGGACCCGGCAGGTGTGGTCGATGGTCATTCCGGGTGGTATCTGTCCGTGGACGTGGACCCATGAGGCCCGGTGTGCGGTGACCACCCATCTGCCGCCTCCTTCCTGCCACCCGATCTGTGCGTATCCGTGCGAGGCGACGGAGTAGGTACTGATCCAGCACCCGTTCTCGTCCACGGTTGCACGCTCGTAGGCGCGCTTGGCCACTCGCTCGGGGATGATGATGGGGCTCCGAGGTAGGCGGGCCCGGCTGGGGCTAGAGAGGAACATCATTACCCTGCTCCCCCCATGAGTAGTTCCCGCCGCCCTGCTGGCCCCACGGGTCAGCCTGGGCCTGCTGGGGGCGGGCCTGCTGCTGGGACTGCTGGTTGTAGCCGCCGCCCTGCTGCTGGCCCCGCTGGCTCCGGTTCACCTGGGCGGTGGCGAAGCGCAGGCTGGGGCCGATTTCGTCCACGTC
>OMJG01000504.1_pt1 | contig 28679 bp, 23 predicted proteins | sample 1646431 | NCBI WGS metagenome assembly OMJG01 (sample SAMN03771674, study PRJEB25209) | food metagenome | isolation source: Cotija cheese | place: Mexico:Jalisco,Michoacan | collected 2011-12-12
ACGCTGCAGCAAAACAAGCCATCGTGCCAGAAGATATCCAAAAAATCAAAAAAATGTCTGGCTTACCTGTCATTGTCAAAGGGATTCAATCGGCAGAAGATGCCGAAGTAGCCATCCAATTTGGTGCTGATGGAATTTGGGTGTCCAATCATGGCGGACGACAATTAGACGGTGCGCCAGCGTCATTTGATGTATTGCCACAAATCGCACAAGTTGTTCGCAAACGCGTACCAATTATTTTTGACTCAGGTGTGCGCCGCGGCGAGCATGTCTTCAAAGCATTAGCAAGTGGTGCCGATGTGGTTGCACTTGGTCGTCCAATTATTTATGGCTTGTTCTTAGGTGGAGCAGAAGGCGTGACTTCTGTCTTTGATCACTTGAACAAGGAATTAGCCATCACGATGCAACTAGCCGGTACTAAAACGATTGAAGACGTCAAACAAACGACACTCGTCGACTAAACAGCATTGACAGACCAACCAAGTTTGCGTAAACTAATCATTATTAGAAAATGATGAAAACGCAATGAACAGAAGATAAGGTATTGGCAGATTTTAGAGAGTCTATGGTTGGTGAAAATAGATAGATGGCAGACCTTAGCATGAGCTGGGAGCGGTGTCTTGGTTCTAAAGCTGAGACGACGGTGAGATGTCCGTTAACATAAGAGATAACATAATAAAGGTGGTACCGCGAGCTTCGCCCTTTTCGTCTAGACGAAAAGGGCTTTTTTATATCAGAAAATAGGTATCAAAAAGGAGGACACGGCATGAAAAAGATAGCGGTAGTCTTATTGCAAATGGATATTGCATTTGGAAACCCAAAAGAAAATCAACGACACGTCAGAGAACTATTCCAAGAAGCAAACTTACAGCCAGGAGAACTTGTGATATTGCCAGAGATGTGGAACACCGCCTATGATTTGACGCGCCTAGAAGAGATAGCAGATTATAACGGTCAAGAAACATTGCAGTTACTAAAAGAGTTAGCGACAACGTATCATGTGACGATTGTCGGTGGTTCGGTAGCAGTGAAAGAAGGGGCGGATTTTTACAATCGTACTTATGTCATTGCTGAAAATGGATCCGTACTGACGCAATATGATAAGGCGCATTTATTTGGCTTAATGGCCGAGGATCGCTACTTAGCTTCTGGTAATAAGCTTGCATTTTTTGAAAACAAACAAGTGACAATCAGTCCATTTATCTGCTATGACTTGCGCTTTCCAGAATGGTATCGCTTGGCAGCTCAACAAGGCGCTGAAGTCTATATTGTTAGTGCCCAGTGGCCTGTCCAACGCTTAGCACAGTGGCGCAAGCTTCTGCAAGCTAGGGCAATTGAAAATCAAGCCTTTTTCATAGCGGTCAATCGAGTAGGTGCTGACCCTGCAAATCATTTTCCAGGTCATTCGATGATTATTGACCCTTTAGGAGAAATCATTCTCGAGTTAGGGGACCAAGAATGCATCGCGCGCGGAGAGGTAGATGCTGCTGCGATTTTGCCTGTACGAGGAGAAATTCCAGTCTTTAAGGATGCGCGACCAATATTGTATGAACAAATTCGCAAAGGGGAGACAAACAATGGTATTTTCGACTAAACTCAATCAGTTACCAAAACAATTTTTTGCTTCATTGGTGGCGAAGGTAAACAAAAAAATCGCAACTGGCGCTGACGTCATTAATTTGGGACAAGGGAATCCAGATCAGGCGACTCCTGCTTTCATTGTTGAGGCGACCAAACAAGCGCTTGATGATCCAATGACGCACAAATATTCACAATTTCGCGGTAATCATGAATACAAGCAAGCAGCAGCGGATTTTTATTATCAACAATATGGTGTAACGGTCGATCCGGAAACAGAAATTGCAGTGATGGGTGGGAGCAAGATTGGCTTGGTGGAATTGCCACTTGCCTTACTTAATCCTGGCGAGACGATTGTGCTACCTGATCCTGGTTACCCAGACTATCTTTCTGGTATCGCCTTGGCAGATGTCAAAAGTGAATTGATTCCATTACAACCAGAAAAAGGCTATCTGCCAGACTACTCTGAATGGTCGCCAGAGCTGAAAGCAGCGGCTAAGCTTTTGTATTTAAACTATCCAAACAATCCGACAGGGGCGCAAGCAACGCCTGAATTTTTTGATGAGACCGTTCAATTTGCTAAGGAAAATGACTTGATTGTCGTTCATGATTTCGCGTATGGTGCCTTAGGAAATGGTCAGACGGCGCCAGTTAGCTTCTTGCAAGCCAAAGGAGCCAAAGAAGTCGGGGTCGAGCTCTATACACTATCAAAGACCTATAACATGGCCGGCTGGCGCATTGCATTTGCAGTAGGAAATCCAGAAGTTATCGAAGCCATTAACTTGATTCAAGACCATTTGTTTGTAGGCATTTTCCCGGCATTGCAAGCAGCAGGTGTCGCAGCATTGACAAGCGGACAAGAGCCTTTACAAAAAATTGCAGCACAGTATGCAAGTCGGCGCCAAGCATTCGTGACCGCTGCGGCAAAAATCGGCTGGCAAGCATACCCATCTGATGGTGCATTCTACTGCTGGATGCCAGTACCAAAAGGCCATACAAGTGAATCTTTCAGTGATCTACTATTAGACGAAGTTGCAGTTGCAGTCGCACCAGGTGTCGGCTTTGGAGAACAAGGAGAAGGGTTCGTCAGAGTGGGACTGACGATTGGCGAAGCCCGCCTAGTCGAAGCAGTCGAACGCATCGGGACGTTACATTTATTTGATTAACATCAAGCTAGGCAAGGGTGGTTTAAGAACTGTATCCGCGCTTGCCTTTTTAAAAAAATAATAAGCTTTGAATTTACTTAAGAGTTTGTGAACAACTATCACATGATTTATCTAAACCGGTAAAAAATTTTTATTAGAGACATGATTTATGGTATTGCAAAAACCAATCTCTGATACTAGCAGAGATTACTCGATCATTAGTAGAGGATATTGACTTGCTATCTACTATCAAACGTCTAAGTAGAAATGCGAAAGATTTTAAAGATCACACGCTATTATCCGCTAATTATGCTGCACTTGAAAAAAAGCATATCAAAGATGATAGGTTAGTCACTGTTGAGCATTCTGATATTGTAAAACCCTGTGGGGAACAATTTGAAGCACTAAGTAGCGTTCATGACAGCTCTAAAGGAGGCATTGAAAAAGGAATCTGATAACTAACATACCCGTAACGACTTTTAAAACAAAACACCCCATCCCTATCTATTCGCATGTGTTTTCTTCTGCAGAAAAAGATTTGATAGTAAAAAAATAAGGTGGGCTTTCTTTTTATCAAATCAAAAAGAAAGCCTTTTCTTTTTGTTTTGATAAAAATTAGAAAAGCTATTGACATGAAATAAAGGCTAATGTTATTATCACAGTGTAAACGTTTACGTTCTTTCTTTTATGAGTAATCTGTTACGTGATAAATTTAGAAATATATTTTTTTATTAGTTACGTAAACGATTACGTCGTCGACTATGTCAAATAACTCAAAGGAGAAAATCAAATGGGGAAAATGCACAAATTTTTAACTGGAGCGGTAGTATTAAGTAGTGCATTGCTATTAGCTGCGTGTGGGGGGAGTTCCGATACAAAGGAAATCAAGAAAGATGCTGATGGAAACATTGTTATGACGGTTGGTCAACAAACACAAGCGAACTCTAAATTACCAAAAGGTGATACTTATGCAAATAATGCGTATCGTAGATTAATCAAAAAAGAATTGGGTGTTGATATTAAAAGTGCGTTTGAAGCAAATGGCGACGATTATACCCGTCAAGTATCTTTAGCAATTGCTTCTGGCGATATTCCTGATGTTATGCAAGTGAGCCATGATGAAATGGTTGAATTAGCAAACAATGATTTAATTGCAGACTTATCAGATGTATACAAAAAATACGCATCTGATAACATCAAAGATATCTACAAATCGTTTGATAACGTACAAATTGATTCAGCGAAAATTGATGGAAAAATAATGGCTTTACCTGGAACTGCCAATGATTTTGGTCCAAACATGGTTTGGTTCAGACAAGACTGGCTTGATAATTTAGGAATTAAATTGGATCCAGATGGAAATCATGCAATTACATTGGATGAATTGGAAAGTACTGCCAAAGCATTTAAAGAAAAAGATGCTGGTGGTAATGGAAAAACACAAGGTTTAGCTTTAGCAAACTACTTGACATCTGATAGTCATGGTAGCTCTGGTTATACTGCAACAGCTATTTTTAACTCATTTGGAGCGTATCCAAAAAATTATCTAAAAGGTGATGATGGAAAATTAGTTTATGGTTCAAATACGGAACAAGCAAAAGAAGGATTAACATACGTTAAGCATTTATTTGATGAAGGTTTACTTGATTCACAATTTGGTACTCGTACGTATGATGATATTAACGCAATGATGATTAATGGTGAATTAGGTATTATTCCTGGACCATGGCATATCTCTGATTGGGCATTGGTTCAAGCCAAAACAGCTAATCCGAAAGCAACATTTACGCCGTATGCAATTGAAAGCAAAGATGGTAGAGTAAATGGTGTATCGAAACCAGGTGTTGGTGGTTACGTGGTTGTTAGCAAGAAATTTGCTAATCCAGAAAAAGTTGTTGAAATGTTCAATTTATTATTTGACAAAGTAGCGAACTCAAAAGACATGGAAAAAGAATATCCTGAAATTTATGATTATGCTCAAAAAGCAGTTGATGGTTCAGTGAAACCAGTCAATATCGAATTCTTCAAAAACTTGAGTGAAATTGATGATGCAGTGACTGCGACAGATGCTGCGGAAGGCAAAACAAATATCGATGATATTACGAAGTTTGTCGTTCAAAATAATGCTCGTAAAATCAAAGCTTATTTGGACAACCCAGAAGGAGCAGATCCAACCGACTGGTCTGTGTACGCTTCACGTGCTTTAGCAGTAACTGGTGTAATGGATGGTGTACGTAAAGAAGGCATCTATAACGAAGTAAAACCATTTATAACCTTTGATACAATTAAAGCAAACGATCGTAATGGTGCTCAAATTTCTAAACTTGAAGAAGAAACGTTCATCAAATTTGTAACAGGAGCAGAACCATTAAGCAAATTTGATAAATACACCAAAGAATGGGATAACCAAGGTGGTAAAGAAATTCTCGCAGAAATGCAAAAAATTGCTGACAAGCAAAAATAACTAAATTGAGTTATGAGTTAATAGAGCATTTGTCAGCAAATGCTCTATTTTCTATCTGACAGTAAGGAGACTATTATGGATAAAAAAGCGATAAAAAGGAAATCTTGGTTTTCAAGAGATCAATGGCTATTCATAGCTATGGTAATGCCAGGAATACTCTTTTTGTTAGTTTTCTCTTATGCACCGATGTTTGGGTTAATTATGGCGTTTCAAGATTTTATACCAGCAAGAGGTTTTATACATTCTGAATTTGTTTATCTCGATAACTTCAAATATCTTTTTAATTTACCTGATATCTGGCAAGTTACCTATAATACCGTTTATATTGCCGTAGGGAAAATCATATGGAACACAATCATCCCAATAGTATTTGCAATTTTATTAAATGAAATTCGTGTCCAATGGATGAAACGTACGATGCAAACAGTTGTTTATTTACCTTATTTTCTTTCATGGGTAATCTTAGCTTCGGTTATTGTAAACCTGTTTAGTTTAGATGGAACAGTCAATCAAATTTTACAAAGTATCGGTCTTAACTCAGTGAATTTCTTAGGTAGCAATAAAGTGTTCCCACATCTATTAATTTGGACGGATGTTTGGAAAGGTTTTGGATATAACTCGATTATTTTCTTAGCCGCTATTACGGCGATTGATCCAGGATTGTATGAAGCAGCGACAATGGATGGGGCGAACTGGTATCAAAAAGTACGCTACGTAACGGTTCCAGGGATGATGCCTTTTATTATTTTGATGACAATTTTGGCTTTGCCAGGCATTTTAAGTGCTGGTTTTGACCAAGTGTACAATTTGTATTCTCCTCCAGTGTATTCGAGTGGGGATGTCTTAGATACATATATTTATCGAATTGGTCTAATTGGACGAGACTATAGTTTAGGGGCTGCAGTTGGGTTAATTCGCTCGATTATCGGATTATTCTTAATCTGGATTTCGAATAAAGCGGCTGAAAAAGCAACAAATCGGGTGATGTTCTAAACGTTAAAGGAGGAATAAAAAAATGAAAGAAAAATTTGGCATTCGTCAATTTATTATCTATTTATTAGTAATTCTCTTGACGTTATCATGCTTAATCCCATTGATGAATGTAATTGCGCTCTCTCTAAGTAGTTCTCAGGCAGCAGCCGCAAATAAGGTTGGTTTATGGCCAGTAGAATTAACTTTTGCAGCATATGAAAAAATTGTCGGTGATGCGCAATTTTGGCGTTCATTCGGCATTTCAGTATTTAGAGTCTTCGTAGCACTTGCACTAAACTTGATACTGATCGTGACATTGGCCTATCCTTTGTCAAAAAGCAAAAAAGTGTTCTTTTCCCGCAAGTTTTTTATGAACCTTATGATTTTTGCAATGCTCTTTAACGGTGGGATGATTCCAACTTATTTAGTTGTAAAAAATCTAGGGTTGATTAATTCCGTATGGTCATTGATTTTACCTGGTGCTGTTCCTATTGGTAGTGTGATTTTAGTAATGAACTTTTTCCGGGGGATTCCAAAATCATTGGAAGAATCAGCTTTGTTAGATGGCGCAAATGCTTGGGATATTTTGCTTAAAATCTATATTCCGATTTCTTTACCATCCTTAGCAACGGTATCTTTATTCAGTATTGTAGGTAGTTGGAATGACTTCTTTAGTGGATTGATTTACATGACGGATATTAAAAATTATCCATTGATGACCTACATCCAATCATTGTCCGTAAATATTGCAGCTGCATTACAAAATGCTAGTGGATTATCTACTGAGCAATTACAAAGCTTGTTATCAGTATCAAATCGTAACTTGAATGCTGCGAAAATTGTTGTAGCAATCATTCCGTTACTAGTCATTTATCCATTCTTACAAAAATACTTTGTTCAAGGAATTGTTGTAGGAGCGGTCAAAGAATAGTTTTTGAATGTGTCAAAACGAGATGAGAAGAAAAGAGGTGAAGAATGTGGATAGATTTTTTGATGTTGGTGGCCCCGTGTATCGTGTACTTGCAAAGATCTGGGGATTGATGGTGCTGAACTTTTGTATCCTCATAACTAGTCTGCCACTCGTCACAACGGGTGTTTCATTGAGCGCAGCTTATACCGTTTGTTTCAAGATGCATGAAAAAAATGATATGCAAGTAACGAAAAATTATTTTGTAGCGTTTAAGCAAAATTTTAAACAGTCAATGGTATTTAGTATGATTCAATCCTTGCTTTCAGTGCTATTTATAGTGGATGGTTGGTATTTTGTGCAGACATTCCATGGCATCACACTTCCGATGGTCGGTGTTGGTGTGACAGCGTTATTTATTTTGTTTATCACTCAATATTTGTATGCTTATATTGCGCGTTATCAAGATAGTCTAAAAAATAGTCTGGTCAATTCATTGAAACTTACTGTCATGAATGTGTTTACGAGCATTCTTTTGGCGGGCATGAGTATTGGGGTCATTGCATTGATGTTTCTTTCTTCAAATCTTTTTGTTTTCATACTGTATATGAGTGTGTTCATAGGCATCGCATTTATGATTTTCTTAAAATCGTTCTTATTGTTAGGTATTTTTAAAAAATATGAAAAAATAAAGGAGATTTAACATGACGTCATGGTGGCAAAAGGCCGTAGTATATCAAATTTATCCTAGAAGTTTCCAGGATAGCAATGGAGACGGAATTGGGGACATTCCTGGGATTATTTCCCGTTTAGATTATTTACAATTATTAGGAATTACAGCTATCTGGCTTTCGCCAGTTTACAAATCACCGAATGATGACAACGGCTATGATATCAGTGATTATGAAGATATTATGGATGAATTTGGTTCGATGGCGGATATGGAAGAATTAATCCAAGAAGCCAATAAAAGAGACATTAAAATCGTTATGGACCTTGTTGTTAATCATACTTCTGATGAACATGCTTGGTTTGTAGAAGCCAAGAAAGGCAAAGAAAATCCATACCGAGATTATTATGTCTGGCGTGATCCAGTTAATGGGGACGTCCCAAATGATTTGCATTCAGCATTTAGTGGAAGTGCATGGGAATATGATGAAGCATCGGGGCAGTATTATTTACACTTGTTTAGTAAAAAACAACCAGACTTAAATTGGGAAAACAAAAAGGTTCGTCAAGAAGTCTACGATATGATGAATTTTTGGTTGGAAAAAGGAATTGGTGGTTTCCGGATGGACGTCATCGATTTAATTGGCAAATTACCTGATCAAAGCATTACAGGAAATGGGCCAATGTTGCACACGTATCTTCAAGAAATGAATCAAGCAACTTTTGGCTCGCAAGATGTAATGACGGTGGGTGAAACTTGGGGAGCAACACCCGAAATCGCTAAATTATACTCTGATCCGATAAGAAATGAACTTTCAATGGTTTTTCAATTTGAACACATTGGTTTGGATCAACAAGAAGGCAAAGATAAGTGGGATTTGAAGCCACTGTCTATTGGTCAATTGAAGCAAATTCTATCTAAGTGGCAAACTTCATTAGGACGTGAAGGATGGAATAGTTTGTTTTGGAACAATCATGATTTACCAAGAATCGTTTCACGTTGGGGAAATGACAAAGAGTATCGCGTTGAAAGTGCCAAAATGTTTGCGATTGTGTTGCATATGATGAAAGGTACGCCATACATTTATCAAGGAGAAGAAATTGGCATGACGAATTGCCCAATTTCAACAATTGATGAAGTTGATGATATTGAAAGTATTAATATGTACAACGAGCGCCTAGATCAGGGCTATACGAAAGAAGCCATTATCGAATCCATTAATGCTAAAGGACGAGACAATGCACGGACACCAATGCAATGGGACAATTCGGCCCATGCAGGCTTTACAACAGGGACACCTTGGTTGCACGTTAATCCAAATTACCCTGAAATTAATGTGAAACAAAGTCTGGCTGATGAGGATTCTGTTTTTTACACATACAAAAAATTAATAGAATTACGCAAAGAGCATGCGATTGTTGTTTGGGGCGAATACGAACTAATTGAAGAGACAGCAGAAGAAGTATTTGCGTATTATCGAGAATTTTCTGGTGAGAAATGGCTAGTCGTGGCTAATTTTTCGGAATCAAACCAAACGTTTACGTTGGAAGAAGAAATTGGGGAAGTACTTGTTCATAACTATCACACCTCATTACCAAAAAGTGGCGAAGTATTATTAAAGCCATATGAAGCATTTGCTACAAAAATTTTAAAAAATGTATAGGATGGAATGATGACTAAGTCTATTATTCAAGGAGAACAGTATCGTATCACAATTCTAACGAATCAATTGATTCGGATGGAATATAGTCAAACTGGACAATTTGAAGATCGTCCGACACAAACTGTTTTAAATCGTACATTTGGAACACCAACAGCAACCATTTCTGAAACGGAAACGCAACTAGAAATTCATACACCAAATTTTGATCTTTTTTACGAAAAAGAAAAGGAATTTAATGAATACACAGTTTCGATGGATGTGCGCTTTGCAACAGGTTATACGCACCATTGGCGTTTTGGAGATACTGAATGGAACCTAAAAGGAACAACGCGAACGCTTGATGGAGCAGATGGAGAAATTCCACTTGAAGATGGTATCATGAGCCGTAACGGTGTCACTATAATGGATGATTCAACAACTTTTGCGATAGATGAGATGAAGCAACCAGTTAAGCGCCTTGGAAGTGAAACGGATTGCTACCTCTTTGCTTATGGACATGATTACTTCCAAGCATTGAAAGATTTCTATCAGTTGACAGGTCAAACACCCTTGCTACCTCGTTATGCTTTAGGAAACTGGTGGAGTCGTTATTGGAAATACACGGAAGATAGCTATTTAGAATTGATTGAACAATTTAAAGAAGAAGCGGTGCCTTTATCGGTGTCGGTAATTGACATGGATTGGCACTTGACAGAAGTGCCAGAACGTTTTGGTAATGGTTGGACAGGATACACATGGGATAAAAAATTATTTCCGAAGCCGACACGCTTTATGCAAGCGATACATGATCGAGGCTTAGCGATTACGCTCAATGTCCATCCAGCTGATGGGATTCGTGCATTTGAAGAAGCTTATCCACGAGTGGCAAAACGGTTGCATCTCGACCAAGAGGCAGAAGAGCCAGCTCGCTTTGATTTAAATGACGAAAATTTCCGTATCAGTTATTTCGAAGATGTTCATCATCCAATGGAAGAAGATGGAGTCGATTTTTGGTGGATTGATTGGCAACAAGGAACAAAAAGTGAAGTAGCCGGCTTAGATCCGTTATGGCAATTGAACCATTACCACTTTCTAGATCAAGTAGAACGCAAACACGATCCATTAATTTTATCCCGCTATGCCGGACCGGGAAGCCATCGGTACCCACTCGGCTTTTCTGGGGACACGATTATCAGTTGGGAATCGCTTGATTTCCAACCATACATGACCGTCACGGCTTCGAACATTGGTTATTCTTGGTGGAGTCATGATATTGGTGGACACATGTTAGGATACAAAGACGAAGAATTGTCCTTACGCTGGTTGCAATTTGGGGTATTTAGTCCAATCAATCGTTTGCATAGTTCATCAAGTGCGTTTACAAGCAAGGAACCTTGGACCTATGAACCAACAATAGCCGGGATTATGAAGGATTACTTGCGCTTCCGACATGCTTTACTGCCTTATCTTTACACAGCAAATGTGAAGACACATGAGAATGGTGAACCGCTGATGCAGCCAATGTATTACCGTTACCCGGAAGTAGATGCATCTTACCGTACGCGTAATCAATACTTCTTTGGTTCTGAACTTTTGGTTGCTCCAATTACGCAAGCAATGGATCGGCAGACAGAGTTAGGAAAAGTGGCTGTCTTTTTACCAGTGGGAGATTGGTTTGACTTTTTCCGAAACTGTCGTTATGAAGGCGATACAACCATTACGATGTATCGTTGGTTAAATGATATTCCTGTTTTAGCTAAAGCGGGCGCCATTGTGCCTTTAGATGCCCATCCTGAGCAAACAAAAGCGAATGAATTGCCAACAACCATCCGTTGGGAAATTTTCCCTGGAAGCAGCAATCAATATGAATTGATTGAAGATGAGGGAAATCAACGATGCGTGACCCGCGTTCGTTTGGATAATGAAACCAAAAAATTGGTTATCGAAATAGAAGGATCAAAAGATATTCTGCCAAATGAACGTCAACATGAGTTTCATTTACGCGTGACCGATGAAGTACAGGTTAGTGGCGACAATCTTTCCTCTATTTATGATGCTCAGTTGAAAGAACAAATCATTTTAATCAATCAACCAGAAGAGCAACATATGCTCACACTATCAGGTTTTGCTTACAGCAAAACACAGACCAGTGAACAGGCTGTCTTTGATATCTTAAAACGAGCAAACATTGAGAATGAATTAAAAGATCAATTATGGGATCGTTACCGAAATGAATCAAGTAAGAAAAAACGATTCAATTTACTTTCCCAAGTACCTTCTCGTGAGTTATCACAAGCACTGTTTGAATGCGAATACACGGACCAACGTGCAGAGTGACTAGCTGAGTAAAAAGGGACATGTATGTATAGCAGTAAAACCGGACCCGAACGATAGTGATGATGAATCTCACTTGTCACAAGCAGTGACATGAGCGAGTCTCATTATGGTTCGGTTTTTTTGATAAGGACGACTTTTTACAATCATGCATTGAAGGGAGCAAATATGAAAAAAATTGTATTTGGAATAATAAGTTGGGTTCTGGTTGTGGGAGTAATCTTTGGAGTGGTGAGAATGAATAATCAAAAACAGGAAAACGTGTCAATTGATAAGATAAGCGCAGACCAAGCCGTCTATCGACCTGGGGACAAGGTAACCTTAACCGTTTCATTAGCGGATGAAGCAAAAAAAAATCAAGGAACCTATCAATTACGGGTGACTCATTTGGGGAAAAAAGTTGATCAACAAGCTGCAAAATGGGAAACCGTTAACGGTAAGGGACAGATGACCATTGAATGGCAGCCTCCAAAAACCGATTTTCAAGGATATTTATTGCAAATTGAAATGAAAAATCAATCCGGAGAAACCATTGCTCAAACCAATAAAGCGGTGGATGTTTCGAGTAACTGGACCAAGTTTCCACGTTATGGCTATTTAACAGAATTTGATGATGAAGCAACGCCCGCTAAAACCATCGCACAGATGAAAGATTGGCAGCTAAACTCTATTGAATATTATGATTGGAAATTTTTGCATCATCAACTGATTCCTGATGATGGCTCAATGACTTGGCAGGATTGGTCAGGCAGACAAATTGATGGCAATAAAGTAAAAGAATATATTCAGCTGGCTAAGCAAGAAAATATCGTGAATATGAGTTATAATATGGTTTATGGAGCAACAAACAATTACAAGAAATATGGTATTAAAGATGAATGGTTATTGCATTATGCTGAAGATCATGGAGAGGCGGGGAAACGACCAGGAGATGTTTTTACATTTAAAATGGGAGCCAGTCCCACTGGTCAATCCAACTTATTTTTCTTTGATTTAGATAACCCTGAATGGCAAGATTATATCATCGAAAAAAACAAAGAAGCATTAGAAGTAATGGGATTTGATGGTTGGCATGGTGACACTGTTGGAGAATGGGGCAAAATGTGGACCACTGCGGATATTGGGAAACCCGAAAAAGCAAAATATGTGAAAGATAGCTACAAGTCATTTTTAAATACCGTAAAAGAACGTCTAGGGGATCGCTACTACCTTTCTTTTAATCCAGTAGGTGCGCAGGGCATCGAGCAGGTAAATGCATCAAATGTTGATGTCCTCTACTCTGAAATTTGGCCTTGGGATAAAGACAGTGAAGGGCATACATATGATGATTATATGAGCTTGAAGCGAGAAATCGATCAGTCACGTAAAGAAAGCAATGGAAAATCGTTAATTATACCGGCTTATATGGAGTATGATTATGCAGCAGCCCAAGGGAAACGTAAACCATTTAATCAAGCAGCCGTTTTACTAACCGATGCAGCCGTTTATGCAGCGGGTGGTTCAAGAATTGAATTAGGGAATGGCACAGAAATGCTTTCAAATGAGTATTTCCCTAATAAGAACCTATATATGAGTAAAGAGCACCAAAAACGCCAACATGCACTGCAAGAATTTATTGTAGCTTATCAAAATATCTTACGTGATGGCTTGGAAGATAATCAAAAATTGATTCAAATCGTCGATGAACAAACCAGCAGTGATGGCCAACCTGATACTATTTGGGCCTATGCAAAAGAAAAAGAAGGCATTGAAGCAATTCAGCTCATTAATTTGAGTGGCGTTAAAGATGTTACTTGGCGAGCAAATGAAGGTCAAAAAGCAACGCCAAATAAGAAAGAAAAATTGACAGTTCGCTATTATACAGAAAATGACTATCAGCATGCCTATCTTACTTCACCAGATCCGGATTTTGATAGTCGATCGAAAGTCGTGACGATGACAAGAGGAGAAGACAGTAAAGGAAAATATTTAGAAGTACCGGTTAGTAGCCTAGAATATTGGGATATGATCTATTTTCAATAACAATGTAAAAAAGGAGTATTATTATGCACGAAGAACAAACGATTCCTTGGTGGAAAGATGCGATAGGCTATCAAATCTATCCAAAAAGTTTTCAAGATACCAATCATGATGGCATCGGAGATTTAAATGGCATTCGCCAAAGATTGCCGTATTTAAAAGAGCTGGGCATTGATTTTGTTTGGTTGAATCCCATCTATGCTTCACCCAATGTCGATAATGGGTATGATATTAGTGATTACCAAGCGATTAATCCTGAGTATGGTACTATGGCGGAGATGGTGGATTTAATCAAAGAGGCGCATGCGCATGGCATTAAGATTATTATGGACTTAGTCATCAATCATACGTCAGATCAGCATCCGTGGTTTCAAGAAGCACTCAAAGGACCAGACAATCCCTATCATGATTATTATATTTGGGCAGATGGCACACAAAAGCCTAATGAATGGGAATCCATTTTTGGTGGATCGATTTGGCAAGAGGTGCCTTCTCTAAAGAAACAGTACCTTCATGTGTTTGCCAAAGAACAGCCGGACTTAAACTGGGAAAACAAGCAGATGCGGCAAGATCTATATAAAATGATTCGTTGGTGGCTAGATTTAGGAATTGATGGATTTCGCATTGATGCTATCTCACATATTAAAAAATCTTCTTGGGATACTAAGCCGCAAGCAGATTGGGCATTTTCACCGTTCACCAATGTAGCAGGCATCGATGTTTACTTGACGGAATTGGGTCAAATATTTAAAGAATATGATATTGTGACAGTCGGTGAAGCATCTGGTGTGACGGCCGAGCAAGCACCTGAGTGGGTCGGTGAAGATGGGTATTTCAATATGATTTTTGAATTCGAGCATATTTCTTTATGGAAGCGAGAAAAACAGGACACAATTGATGTCATCGCACTGAAAAAAGCGCTCAGTCATTGGCAAAAGCAACTGGATTACGGCAAAGGATGGAACGCATTGTACATGGAAAACCATGACGTGCCGCGGAGTGTCTCGGTATTTGGTAATGATCAGCCTGTGTACCGCCAAAAGGCAGCGACCGCCTTGGCTACAATGTATTTACTGTTACAAGGCACGCCGTTTATTTATCAAGGGCAAGAGCTTGGTATGACCAATATGACCTTTACGGACTTGGATCAGCTTGATGACGTGACTGCCAAGCAGCAAATTGAAGAGCTGCGAAAGCTTGAAGATAGTGGTGAGCGTAATCTGGAAATACTAGAACTAATGAGTAGCATCTCTAGAGACAATAGCCGTACGCCAATGCAGTGGAGTACGGAGGAAAATGCTGGTTTTTCGACAGCAGAGCCATGGCTAGTGGTCAATCCAAACTATGAAGAGATTAACGTAGCTGCACAGTTAAAACAGCCTAACTCGATTTTGTCGTATTACAAGCAATTGATTCAGCTAAGAAAAAATCGTGCGGTATTCGTTACGGGTCATTACCATGATTACTTACTCGATGATCCCAAAGTCTATGTCTATGAACGCTTTTTAGGAACAGAGCGAATGCTCGTGGTGGTAAACTTAACCAAAGATGCGGCTGAAATTGACTTACCAGCTGCAATTAGTGGTCAGAGTTGGACGCTGGTCATCGACAATCATTCTGTTGAGGGGGCAAGTAGTGAGCATGAGCTACAGCTGACACAACACCAAAAAACGATGGCACTTGCTCCATATGAAGCCCGTGTATACCATATGAATCAGCGTGTCAAAGAGACATTCAATGAAAAGATAAGGTAGGTAAAATCATGGCAACCACAATCAAAGATATCGCGCGGCGGGCGAATGTTTCTACGGCTACTGTTTCACGCGTCATCAATGACATCGGTGGCTATGGAGACGAGACTAGAGACCGCGTGTTAGCTGCGGCAAAGGAGCTTGGTTATTACAAGAACGAAGCGGCGACCAGTTTGGTCACCAATAAAACCAAAACCATCGGCATCATTATTCCCGATGTCAGTACATCGTTTTATGGAAATATCGTTACGGGAATTGAGGATATAGCCTATGATTATGGGTATAGTGTCATTCTGACACATGCTGGTGTTGAAGGGAAACGTTTGGTTGATAGCCTGAAATTAATGGTCAATCGGCGAGTGGATGGGATTATGATTGTCTCTATCTATCTGAATCAAGAGCGGCAAGAATTGGTTCGTCAATTAGGCGTGCCAACTATTTTGTTATCGACGATTTCTGAAGACAAGCAACTACCATATATCAAAGTTGATGACTATGAAGCAATGTATCATGCTACACACTATTTAATTCAGCAAAATCATCAAAAGATAGCACTAGCTGGCATCAATCCCGACGATGCAGTGGCCGGTAAACCACGTCTGGCTGGGTATCTCAATTGTCTTGAGGACAACCAACTAGCTGTGGATGACTCGTTGATTGTATTTGGTGATTTCAGCTTTGAGTCTGGTCAGCAAGCGATGAAGCAGTACCTTCATCAGACGATGCCGACTGCCATCGTCTGTGCTAGTGACGATGTCGCCTTAGGAGTGATCTCAGTGGCCCATCAGGCGGGCATTCGTGTTCCAGAGCAATTATCCGTAGTGGGCTATGATGACACAAGTATCGCGTGGATGACGACACCGCCACTTACAACGATTGCCCAGCCTTTTTATGAGATGGGCGCGCGCGGCTGTCAGCGGTTGATTCACTCGATTACCAAAAAGCAAGTAATGACATCAGAGATTATTCCCTTTGAATTAAAAGAACGGCAAACCGTTCGTAAGTTAGCCCGATAAAAAAATGAAATATTATTGGTTATAAAAAGACCAGAAAATCCCAAAGGTATGTCTCAACCTTTGGGATTTTCTGGTCTTATTTAGGAGCTAGTTTGTCTGGTCGATTCGGATGTAGTAGTAAAAAAGAATGGATACGTCTCTTTATGGTTTGTTTAAGTTTGGGTAGCTATACTCTATTCATACCCAAACAAACCAAACTTTTTTTCATTTCTTTCTCCCGAGTACACTAGCCCCCAACTAGTGTGCTTTTTTATTTTGCGTGTACGATAACTTCACCAATACCATGTGAATAAACGGCCTTGAACGTCCCTTTTTTTAAAGGTACTGGAACAATAAATGTCCCACTTGAAATGTGCATTCCCTCAGTAATTTGTTGATTCGATTGGGCTAATTTTTTGATTAACCATTGGACTGAGATGAGAGGATTTGACAACACTTCAGAAGATAAGCCTTGCGCTACTTGTTCGTCATCTACGAACAATGTTCCTTCAATTTGTCCAAGTTCATCAAATGAAATCGCTGAGACTGGTTGAGAGGCACCTAAGACAATGTTTCCACCTACAGCCCCATCTGATACGACTAGATATTTGTTCAAATCAGGGAACCAATCTGCAAAGCGTGAATCAGGGAGTTCGATACCGGGGGCTACGGTTAATTTTTCGCATAGTTCAGGTAACGTATCTGTCTCAGATAGCGTGCTTGTTGCAGTGAAGACCAGCTCGATTTCAACTAAAGGTTCTAAAAAGTCTGCTAAGTTGACAGTCGCAGGAGAGGTCAGGATTTGAGCTTGTTCTTCTGCTCCGTATAATGGTTCAGTTGAGTCAAAAAGTTTTTGTGTTTTTTCACTCGTTAAGCTGACTTTGTAGCCGGCAACGGGGGTATCTTTTTGTCCACTGATTAAAGCTTGGATGGCATACGCATCTTCCAGTTTTCCGACGGTTAGTTCGGCCTCGCTAATAGGTAGTGAATGTCCTTTTTTATATGCGTCAAGTAAAGCTTCTGCCAGTGCGTGTTGTTCGGTAGATAATGTCATGAAAATCCCTCCTTTTATTTGCTAAAACTGTAACATACTCCTATTAATCCTGCAACGAATCACCAAATGCCAATTAAAAAGACCAATCTCCTGGTTTTATCAGAAGGGTTGGTCTTTTTTTACTAGGCAAGCGAATCAAAGGTCAGTGCTTTTTTTATCGTTTCTTGATGCTCGGCTTTGACTGCTGCTAATAATTCAGGATTTTCAAGTAATTCAAGAATGGTCAAGGCGAGTCCTTTGGCTGCTGAAATCAGCCCTTTTTTCCCGTCAGGTGAGATGGTGGCAGCGGCCATTTCTTTTGTGTGGGCACCGACATGACTATCGGCGATTTTGATATTTCCTTGAATGGTAGGGCACTTATAGCTGACTGCACCGACATCTGTCGACCCAGCAGCTACTTCTTCGACGGGCGCGATATCTGTTAAGCCGATTTCTTGGTATTTTTCCATTAAGATATCTGCCAATGTGTAGTTGATTAATGTATCTTCATAAGGGCATTCATAAGTGGACGTCTTAAATGTCACATCGTTAGCTAGACAGATTCCTTCCACCGCTTTGGTCGCGCGCTCTGTTAAATACTTCGCATAAGGCATAGTTGGTGCACGGAAGTAATATTCTAATGACGCATAGCCAGGAATGACATTGGCTGCTTGGCCGCCATCTTTGATAATACCGTGAATGTAGGTGTGTGGTTTGGCAAATTGACGCAATAAGTTGATTTGCAGATAGCTCATCACTGCTGCATCGAGAGCAGATCGACCTAAGTCAGGGTGACAGCCGTGCGCATTTTTACCAAAAAATTCAAATTTAATCGGATTTAAGGCATTTGAACGACCACCGACACCATTTTTAACGCCGGGGTGAACCATAAGGGCAACATCGACAGCATCAAAGACGCCAGCTTCAGCCATACTTACTTTGCCACCAAAGTTTTCTTCTGCAGGTGTGCCGACGACAAGTAGTTTGCCACCAAATTGATCGATAATGCCTTTAACAGCTTCACCAGTGGCGACACCGATAGCTGCAATTAGATTGTGGCCGCAGCCATGACCAACTTCAGGTAGGGCGTCATACTCGCACATTACTGCAATCGTCGGTCCGGGTTTATGTGTGTCATATGTTCCTAAAAAGCCAGTCGGAACAATGTATGCTGATTGGGTATCGAACCCAGCTTTTGTAAGATAGGATACCAATAATTTCATTGTTTCAAACTCTTCATTACCAATTTCAGGATTGTCGTATAGCGTTTGTACAATCTCCATATATGCATCGATATTCGTTTCAATTGATGCAATCAGTTGTTCTTTTACCGTCATGTAGATAGCCTTCTTTCTCATTCAATCATTATTCACTAATCGCTTTTTTTGCTTGCTCAGTGGCTTCGTCTTTCCATTTCTCTAAGTTGCCATTTTCTTTGTTTTCTTTGATAACTTTGTTGATGACTTTAATAAGTGATTTGTTGGCATCATCTTTAGGAATACCAATGACATTGGTCGCATATTTGTTGTCAGGGTCAAGATTAAATTCTTCTTTGCTTAAGATTGTTAAGTTAGGGAAAGAAGTCAATAGCGGTTCTACCGAAGTGGTGGACACCGTCACCGCATCAATGTCACCAGCATTTAGTGCAAGAACTGCCGCATCCATCGTGCCGTATTGTTTTAAGTTGGCTGTTGAGGTCAATCCGGAAGCTAATTCATACTGAATTGATCCAGATTGAGCGCCAATTTTTAATTTTGCTTTCTTCAAATCAGCTAACGATGAATACTTTTCAGCAATCTCTTTTGTCGTTAAAATACCTTGATAACCATCGCTGACTTCTTGCTCATAGCCATCGGAAAAATCCATGATTTTTTTTCGTTCATCTGTTCCAACGAAACCAGAGATACCAATATCGACACTGCCAGTCTGAATGTTGGCAAGTACGCCGTTAAAGTCAGTTGCTTTGATATCTAATTTTACGCCGATTTCTTTGGCAATGGCTTTAGCTAATGAAATATCGCTGCCTACAATTTCTTTTTCTCCTTGATCATTTAAAATATAAAATTCAGATGGCGGAAAATCAGGCGACGTCCCCACGACTAATTTGCCACTTTCTTTGATTTTCGCTAGTACATCGGAGTCTGTGCTGCTAGAGCTAGAGGATGATCCGCAAGCCGCTAGTGTCACGACTGCTAGTAGTGCAAAGATGCTTGTATATAACCAATTTTTTTTCATAGTATTCTCTCCATTCAGTAGATGTCATTAAAAGGTGATTTTATCGAGGAATAATTTGGTGCGTTCCTCTTTTGGATGTTGGAACAATTCTTCAGGTGTCCCTTCTTCAACGATGCGTCCTTGGTCAATAAAGAGCACGCGCGAGGCGACTTTTTTCGCAAAATTCATTTCATGGGTCACAATGACAGTCGTCATATGACTTTTGGTCAAGTCTTGAATCACAAGCAAGACTTCCTTGACCATCTCCGGATCTAAGGCAGAGGTCGGTTCATCAAAAAGCATCAGATCGGGCTCCATTGCGAGTGATCTAGCGATAGCGACCCGTTGTTTTTGACCACCGGATAGTTGGTTTGGATAGGCATATTTTTTCTCCGCTAAGCCAACTTTTTGCAACAGTTCATCTGCTTTTTGTTCTGCTTGTGCCTTGGTCATCTTTTTACGCATAATTGGTGCCAAAGTGATATTTTCAAGAACGGTCTTATTTGGGAAAAGGTTAAAATGTTGAAAGACCATGCCAATTTTTTCGCGAACCTGATCAATATCGGCTTCTTTTAATTTCTTGGCTGTCAGATCTTGGTTTTCGAAGATGACTTCCCCACTTGTCGGGGTCTCCATTAAGTTTAAACAACGGAGAAACGTTGACTTCCCTGAGCCAGAAGGACCGATAATTGCGACGACTTCACCTTTTTGAATATCGGTCGAAATCCCTTTTAATACTTCTAAGTCGCCAAATTTTTTGGTGACGTTCACTGTTTTAATCATAGACATGCATCCTCTTTTCTAGCATAGACATTAAAGAAGTTAGGCCGGCTGTCAAAAGAAAATAAATAATTCCGACAACAATCAGCGGTTCAAAAATCGAATAGGTCGACGCTTTGACGATGTTGTAGGTATACATGACATCGAAGACTCCTACGACCGATACGATGGAAGATTCTTTAATCATCATAATAAATTCGTTCCCCAATCCTGGTAAGACTACGCGGACAGCTTGTGGGATAATGATGGCTTTCATGGTTTGCCAGCGACTAAGACCCAATGATCTGCCAGCTTCCATCTGACCTTTATCAATCGATTCCAAGCCACCTCGTAGTAATTCGCATATGTATGCACCTGAATTAATAGAAAGAGCTACTACAGCGGTCAAAAATTCGCGTGAGCCAAACACATCGCCGAGTAGTGGGATGGGTGATATTGAGATGCCGATAATGGGAAAGCCGTATAACCACATAAAGAGCTGAAGCAGCAAGGGAGTGCCACGGACGACTTGGGTATACGCTTTGGCTAACCAGCGCAAAGGCGCGAAATTTGATTGCTTCATGATGGTTGCCAATAAGCCAATCAACGAGCCGATAATGACGGTCATGATCGCTAAGGCGACAGTGACGATGGTGCCTTGCCAAAAGGTCGGTAACCATTTGACGATTTTAGAGAAATCAATAACAATTCCTAAATATGCATTCATATACAAAAACCTCGTTTTATACTGTTTATTTTGAATTTTTATTCAATTAAGTATGCTTATCATAAGATAGAATGTAGCAAAAGTAAAGTTATTTTGAATAATTATTATAAAAAAGCGGGTTTTTAACGCATAAATAAAAAAGAATAAGCAAAAATAACGAATAATCATCAGTTTTAGATGAGATTCTTATTTTTGCTTATTTTCTAAAAAATTTTTACCTTAATGCGTGACAACAGCGAGTGTGCAACGACCGACTGCTAGTTTTTCTTGTTGGTCATTATAGAGAGTCGCTTGCCATACTTGGATGGTACGTCCGATTCGATCGGGTGTGGCGACGACGGTGACAGTTCCTGTGGCGATACTTTTTAAGTGATTCACCGACAGATCAATTCCGATCGCATGGGCATGTTGCAGATTGGCATTGCCACCGATACTACAAGCAGTCTCAATCAATACAGCACTCACGCCGCCGTGCATGACGCCATATGGTTGCTGGTGTGTTTCGTTTACTTGCAGCGAAAGAATGACTTTTTCAGCGGTAACTTGTTCGGTTTTAATCCCAAGATGGGTCAGTAAATTCATAGCAGTGCCTCCAGTTTGTGTTTCTAATCTCGTTCGTTGGGAAAAACGCTCTAATTGTGTATAATAGTACAGGAAACGACTTAAGGAGGTCAATGGTTTGAGAGAATGGCAAACAGTAAAAGAGTATGAGGAAATTTTGTTTCAACAACATGGAAAAGTCGCAAAAATAAGTATCAATCGTCCGCATGTCCACAATGCGTTTACGCCAAAAACAGTATTTGAATTGATTGATGCATTTTCAATTAGCCGTGACAAGACGGATATCGGCGTCATTATTTTGACGGGTGAAGGGGATTTGGCCTTTTGTTCCGGTGGTGACCAAAAAGTGCGAGGCAACGGTGGTTACGTAGGTGAAGATCAAGTGCCACGCTTGAATGTTCTTGATTTACAACGCTTGATTCGTGTTATTCCAAAGCCTGTCATTGCGATGGTCAAAGGCTGGTCGATTGGTGGCGGAAATGTGTTGCAATTGGTGTGTGACATTACGATTGCTGCTGACAATGCGAAGTTTGGTCAAACAGGACCAAACGTCGGAAGCTTTGATGGTGGCTATGGTGCAGGCTACTTGGCACGTGTTATCGGTCATAAAAAAGCGAAAGAAGTTTGGTTTATGACGAAACAATATACAGCTGAAGAAGCTTTGCAAATGAACTGGATTAATACGGTTGTTCCTTTAGCAGAAGTTGAAGATGTAACAATGGAATGGGCAGAAGAAATGCTGACGAAAAGTCCACTTGCTTTACGGATGATTAAGGCTGCGATGAATGCCGATACCGATGGCTTAGCTGGTATTCAACAATTAGCAGGCGATGCGACACTTCTTTACTATACAATGGATGAAGCCAAAGAAGGCCGCGATGCGTTTAAAGAAAAACGCACGCCGGATTTTGACCAATTTCCAAAATTCCCATAATGCAACCAACGAACAAACCAAGCAGTTGGTTGCAACAGCAAGCATTGCTTCATCCAGAACGACCCGCTTTTTTATGGAAAAAAGAAAGCTGGTCGTTTTCTTTGCTTGCCCAACTTGCTCAGCGCTACGCTGCCTACTATGGGGCACACATTCCCCAAAATACGAAACGAGTGGCGCTTTTTAGCAAAAATTCACCGGAGTGTTATTTTTCAATTATTGGTCTATGGGAATTAGGAATTGAGGTTCAATTGTTGAATCGGCGCTTGACGGAGCAAGAATGGCTCTTTCAGATGGCCGATGCGCAGACGACTTTTTTGATTAGTGATGAGCCACTCACTGTCCCTGACTTTATGCAGCAGCTAACGATACCAAAGACGTTACCTACAGTACAGACGCACTATATAGATAAGGGATATCAGGAACAAGCAATCGCCTCAATTATGTATACGTCAGGTACGACAGGTCGGCCCAAAGGAGTACCGCAGTCTTTTGCCAATCATCAGGCAAGTGCCTTGGCGACGCAACAGTCCATGCACTTAACGCAAGCTGATTGCTGGGGCTTGGTCTTGCCGCTGTTTCATATTAGTGGGCTGTCGATTCTTCTACGCTCGCTGCGATTAGGGTTAGCGGTGTATTTGTATGATGGCTTTGACCCTATTGTGATAGAGGAGAGCTTGCAAGCCAAACAAGTCACGGTCCTCTCATTGGTAACGAGTGCCTTGCAGCAGCTACTGCCTTATCTCTCAGCTACGGGCTATCCGCAGCTAAAAACACTATTACTTGGTGGTGGTCCAATCACACAGCCGGTCGTGCAACAAGCTTTAGCGAAAAATATCCCCATCATGCCCTCGTTTGGGATGACGGAGACTTGTTCGCAAATCGTAGCAGTCCCTACAGATGAAGTAGCAGATAAAATCGGTGCTGCGGGCTATCCCTTACACGATGTGGCAATCAAAATTGGTGACCCAAAAATGGCTCCCGGAAAAGTTGGGGAGATATTCATCCAAGGACCATCAGTCATCCAGTCATACTTGAATCATTCACAAACAAGTGCGTGGACGCAAGATGGCTGGTTTAACACTGGGGATCTAGGGTATCTTGATGAGGATGGCGCCTTATATGTAAAGAGTCGTCTGAGTGAATTGATTATTTCAGGGGGCGAAAATATCTATCCCTCGGAAGTGGAGCAAGTGCTACTCCAGCATCCGTCGATTGAGGAAGCGGCCGTCGTTGGTCGTGAAGATGTGCGCTGGGGACAAGTCCCGACTGCCTACATTCAAGTCAGTAGTCAGGTAACCTTGGCTATGCTGCAAGCATACTTGCAACAATCACTAGCAACATATAAACAACCAAAAGAAATTTATGTCGTCCATGCTTTGCCAAAAACAGCCAGCGGGAAAGTCTTGAAGCGACTACTTTTAACAGAAGAAAGAGTGAAGTACATTGATTATCCGCTTGGCACCTGAGTATGAACAAGCTTACCAAGCTGCTAAATCTTATTTTAGTTATACATTTGAATATGAGACCTCACTGACACCGGCCATGATGTTGCAGGCGTTTGATCCAGCAGAGACTCGGTTTTTTTGGCAAACGCCGGATCAGTCTTTGACGTTACTTGGTATTGGTGAAGTGTTTCAGCTACCGTCTGCTAAAAGTCAGCAGATGCATCAGCAAAAAGAGCGATTACGAACACAGTTGTTTGATCCGTCACAGGCTTGTCGCTTAGTGGGGGCACTGCCGTTTGATCCACAAGCGAAGAAAGCCCCACTTTGGGACGAGTTGGCTGAAGGGGGCTTTGTGCTACCAGAGATTGAGCTAGTCTACCAACATCATCGCTGGCACGTCACACTCATCGTTAAGCGACCAGCGACCTATGCGCAACTAGCGCTTGACTTTAATCAGCTGCAACAACGCTTTTTTGCCGCAGTCACAACGTCACACCCTAAAAAAGACAACCATGTACAAGCTACGGAAGAATTAGCTGTAACGCAGTGGTTAACGACTGTTGAAGAGGCGGTCGCGACCATCAAAGATCCGGGTAATCCATTGGAAAAAATTGTCCTAGCTAGGCAATTAAGCTTAGAGATGGAGCGAGAGATTGATGGGGCGCAACTAGTGCAACGATTACTGGTGCAACAGCCACAGACGTATGTTTTTTTCTTACAGCGTAACGAGCGCATCTTTGTCGGCGCGACACCGGAGCGCTTATTAGCGGGTGAAACGGACACCATTTATACCGTTGCGGTCGCTGGCTCAATCGAACGCGGACAGACTGCCGATGAGGATCAGACACTTGGGTCAGCTTTGTTGCATTCAGCGAAAAATTTGCATGAGCATCAAATCGTGGTGGATCGCATTCGCAAGGCAATCGCCCCCTTCACCCAAAATCAGGTGACTGTCGGCGAGCGAACCTTGCTTAAAAATCGCGATATTCAACATCTCTATGCCCCTATTGTCGGCAAGCGGCAAGCCAAGGGACCGACTTTTTTAGATATGATTGATCAGTTGCATCCGACGCCCGCTTTAGGCGGCGAACCAAAGGAAGCAGCATTGCACTGGCTTCGTCACCATGAACCAGTCGGCAGAGGGCTATATGGTGCCCCTATTGGTTGGCTTTCATTAGCTGAAGATGGTGGCGAGTTTGCAGTCGGGATTCGTTCGGCTGTTTTGTATAAGCAACACGCACTACTCTATGCGGGCTGTGGCATTGTAGCCGATTCAGTCGCAATAGAAGAGCGTGCGGAAACGAGTGTCAAATTTCAACCAATGAAAAGAGGAATTAGCGATGAAGACCCAGCAACAAATCATGACTGACTATGTAACGGCTTTTTTGGATGGCCTCGTGGCTGCAGGTATCCAAAAAGCGGTCATTAGCCCAGGCTCACGCTCCACACCGGTCTCGTTGTTAATCCATCGCGACCCTCGTATTGAGTATTATGTGGCAGTCGATGAACGCTCTGCGGCTTTCTTTGCTTTGGGCTTAGCGAAAGCCAGTCGAACAGCTGTGCTATTAGTCTGTACATCGGGCACCGCTGCGGCGAATTACTATCCCGCAATTTGCGAGGCAAAAGCTAGCCGAGTGCCACTAGTTGTCCTGACAACTGATCGGCCACCGGAATTGCAGCATGTCGGTGCACCGCAGACGATGGCCCAAGATGGATTATTTGGGAAACAAGTCAAGTCGTCCATCACGCTGGCTGTCGCGGAAGACTCACCAGAGTTGCTACGCTATAGTGAGTGGCAAGGCAGACAGGCTGTTAAAAAAGCCTGTCAATCTCCTGCGGGTCCCGTTCATTTAAATATGCCATTGCGTGAGCCGTTACTACCGAACTTAGAGCGGAGAAATTATCCGCGGGTCGAGGATCATCTTATCGCTCAGACTACCGTGTCATTGACGGGTTACCAGTCGCTATTTGAGAAAAAAGGTGTCGTTGTGGTCGGTGAAGAGCGCACGGCTGAAGAAGCACGCTTGTTGTTACAAGTAGCGGACACATTGAAGTGGCCAATTATTGGCGACCCGCTGACCAATTTGGCAACTTGTGGCGTTACTAGCCAGCAGCATATGCGTCAAATTGACGGGCTACTAAGCAGTGCTACATTCACACAATTGGTGCAGCCGGAAGTAATTTTGCGCTTTGGTCGCCTACCGATTAGTAAAAACGTCATGCTCTGGCTAAAAGGGCTGCCAGGAGATGTGCGCTGGTTACTAGTGGATGATGGCTAAGAATGGCTAGATCAACTGCAAGTCGCAACGGATTTTCTTCCATACACGGTCACGGAGAGCTGTCAGGCTATTTTACAATTGCCGCTTAAGCCGTGTGCAGATGAATGGCTACATGTATGGCAACAAGAACAAGCAAGACTTACCAAGCTGATTCATACTGCGACTTGGCCGACAGTATTATCCGAGACAAGTGCGGTGTATCATGCTTTAGAAGAGCTACCGGCTGAGACGCAGGTATTTGTGTCCAATAGCAATGCGATTCGCATGCTTGATCGCTTTATTCAACCGAGTGAAGCAGTTACGGTATGGGGCAATCGCGGGGTGAATGGCATCGACGGGATTGTCTCGACAGCGGCTGGGATTGCTTGTGCCACGAACCAGCCGACTATTTTACTGACGGGCGACTTGGCGCTTTTTCATGATATGAATGGGTTGCAAATGGTTCAGGCGTATCAATTGCCGCTCACGATTGTCCTATTGAACAACCAAGGTGGCGGGATTTTTTCTTTTCTTAGTCAGCGGACACTTGTGGCGGCGGACTTTGATCCACTCTTTGCGACGCCGACACACTTGGAGTTTGCTCAGGTCGCTACGCTTTACAGCCTAGCTTATGAAAAACCAACCAGCTTAGCCAACTATCAAACGAGGCTAAAAGAAGCAGTCGCCAGTCGTCGGCCAGCACTGATAGAAGTGCAAGGGACATTTGATGAGCCAGTGACGATTTGGGAAGACTTCTTAAGACAAGTCCAAACACAAGGGAGCGATAGGTGATGAAACCAATAGGCATGATTGCTTCTGAATGGCTCGGGTCATTTAAAGAAGGGGCGCCGGTCATGGTGTGTGTCCATGGTTTTACCGGTACCAAAAAGACCTTTGCCGCCATCGCTGACTTACTTCCAGACTATAATTGGTTAGCGCTCGACTGCCTAGGTCATGGCGAGAGCGCCATTGCCATCGCTGCTCGTCACTATCGCTATGAAGTGGTCATTGACACACTGGCCGCCACCGTGAAGTCTCTAGGGGTTGACACGTATCACTTACTCGGCTATTCGATGGGGGCTCGACTGGCTTTAGGATGGGCGATAAAGTACCCCGAGCGCATCCAAAGTCTGCTGTTAGAAAGTGGCTCTCCTGGACTAGCAAGTGAAAAGGAGCGCAGAGAGCGGCAACAAAGCGACATGCGACTTGCGCAAAAAGTCGAGCAAGAAGGAATACGAGAGTTTGTTACGTATTGGGAGCAGCTGCCGCTTTTTGCCACTCAGACTCGCTTGCCCCAAGCATTGAAAGACCAAGTCCGGAATGAACGACTGTCGCAAAATCCACAAGGCTTAGCCACTAGCTTACGGGAGATGGGGACAGGCAGTCAGCCGAGCTATTGGCAAGCTCTAGCGACACTGGTACTGCCTGTCTTGCTGATTGTCGGCAAGCAAGACCCAAAATTTGTGGCGATTGCCCAAAAAATGAAAGCTGCCTTGCCACAAGGTGTGCTACAAGTGATTGCAGCGGGCCATTGCGTGCATCTCGAACAACCATATGCCTTTGCCCAAGTAGTGCGCCATTGGCTTGACGAACAAGGAGAGACAAGATGAACATTATACGCATCGAGCAATATGATCTTTGTGTGCCTTTTTTACGGCCGTTTCAGACGAGCTATGGTCAGACGACTGCCAAAGAAGCCTCCATCTATGTCCTCCACGATGAGAGCGGTGCGATTGGTCTTGGTGAGCTAGATGCACTGGCTCACCCGGATTACATCGAAGAATATCTAGCGACAGCTCGTGAGACGGTGGCACAATACTTCATTCCGCGCTTACTGCATCATGACTGGCAGCATCCAAGTGACATTGAGCAGCTATTCGCTGACGTCCAAGGGAACTGGATGGCCAAGTCCGCTTTAGAGACGGCTGCATGGGATTGCTACGCCCGCAGTCAGCAGCAGCCACTTTATTCATTACTTGGCGGTGTGAAGCGTCCCATTCCGGTCGGCATAAGTCTAGGTATCGAGGCCGATAGTAGTCGTTTGCTTGCGCGCGTCGATGAAGCAGTCAGCAATGGCTACACACGTGTTAAAGTGAAAATTAAGCCTGGCTATGACAACCAACCACTGAAAGCCATTCGCACAGCGTATCCTACTCTTACACTGATGGCTGATGCCAACTCTGCGTATCAAGGAACGAACGACTGGCAAGTGTTTGAACAACTAGATACACTCCAGCTTGCGATGATTGAACAGCCATTTGGCGTGCGAGA
>OMJG01000507.1_pt1 | contig 28588 bp, 26 predicted proteins | sample 1646431 | NCBI WGS metagenome assembly OMJG01 (sample SAMN03771674, study PRJEB25209) | food metagenome | isolation source: Cotija cheese | place: Mexico:Jalisco,Michoacan | collected 2011-12-12
ATTTCCTCAGCACCATGATGATCAGTCACTAAGATTGATAACTGGTCAAAATCATTCAATTCCTGATCAAATAACAACAAATGTTCTTTCAAAGGTTTGATGCTTTGACCGAGTTCCTCGTATGTACTGCTGTTTTTGGTATAACGATTTGCCAATATGAATTTGTGTTGTCGTCTCAACCCCATCAAATAATCAATCATTTGAAGTAACTCGTCGTATACGATATCTCCCATTCTTAATGCTTCATAGATATCTTTCAACACATCACGTTCTTTAGGGTCTAATGCAGCATCATTCAAAAAATTCTCCGTTTGACCAATCGTTGCCAAAGCCAACTCATCACGAATCTCTTGATAGTCTTGCTCTAATTCTACCAGTTCTTTCGACAAATTGCGATACTCTGCTTGAAGTCGATGAAGTTTCTGCTTCAAATGCGCTGTTTTAGCAGCTGCTTCTTTGTATTCTTCAGTCTGCTTTGTCAGATGGTAGTGATAACTCCCAAACCGTTTTGTCACAAAAGATAGCACCGTCGATTGTTTTAGCCGCCTAATATCAGCTTTCTCCCGCTTGGCATTAGCGCGTGCACTCCGGTAAGCTTGTTCGCATTGTTCTATCCGCTGCTCTTGTTTTTTGACCTGGCTTGAGATTCTATGTAGTTTTAGCAATAACTCTTCTTGTTTTGGTTCTATTACCATAACACTAAGACTCCTCTGCTTTGGTCAAAACTTCCTTTGCAAACTTTTCGATAGCTAGTACATCTTCTTCCTCAGCATTAAGATCAACTAGAACTGGTTTGCTCCCACGGATTGCACCTGTTTTTTCAAATTGCTCATCAAAATCAAGTGCTGATTGACAAAACTTTTCATAAAAAGTGTCCCCTGACCCAAAGGCTCCAAAGACTTTCCCAGATAGATCTTCATCTGCTAAATCCTCATAAAAATCAACGATCTCATCGGGTAAGTCACCATCAGTCCCATAAGTATAGGTTCCGACTAAACAAATATCATAATCCAAGTAATCAGCTGGATCGGCTTCTATACAATTTTTTACCGTCACATCTACCCCTAAATCTTTTAAAGATTCTGCTAAGATATCAGCAATCTCTTCCGTATTACCGGTCAAAGAGGTATAAACGATCAATGCATTTGTCATCAGATATTACTCCTTCGTCTCTTTTAATTCATCAATGTCTTCTTGTAGACGTTCAATAGCTTGTTTTTGCGTCTCTACTTGTTTTTTGAGTTCTTGAAATTCTTCAGTATAGATGATATTAGTCGATCCCTTTGATGGATCAACTGCAGGTTCTTGATTCAATACACCCACCACAAAGACGATCATAAAGAGGAACAATACGATCAAAGCTATCGATAACCAACTGTTATGACGTAATTCTTTAGCTAGTTTAGCTTGTAGCTCTGAAACATCACTTTCCATCTGATTAAAAAGGTCTTTTGGCTTTTTAGGATCCTTTTTCATTGTTATATCAAAAGCTCCTTTATCAGATTGCCCAGTCACCTTGCTTGAAAATAGGGACTTCTTTACCATCTTTTGTTATACCATAAACATCCATTTTACTTGAACCCACCATGAAATCGACGTGCGCATCCGATCGGTTTAAGCCTACTTCTTCTAGTTCATCATCGGTTAAATCTGCACCGCCCACTACACTTGTTGCATAAGCAGACCCTAGAGCTAAATGGTTAGAGGCATTCTCATCAAATAAAGTATTAAAGAACACGATACCCGATTGAGAGATTGGAGATGGATCACTTACCAAAGCGACTTCTCCTAGACCGTTTGCCCCTTTTGTTTCAAAAACAAGTCTTCTGATTGTTTCTTCACCCTTGTCTGCCGTTACATCAACAACTTTGCCATCTTTAAAGGTAAAGTGCATACCTTCGATAATGTTACCTGAATAACTTAATGGACGGGTACTTGAAATATAACCCTCAGCTCTTCTATGATCTGGTGCAGTGAACACTTCTTCAGTAGGCATATTGGCAATAAAGCGAACGCCTTGTCTACTAGTGGACCCTGCAGCTTCCCAAACATGGTTCTTTGGAAGGCCAACTTTGAAATCAGTACCGGGTGCGACATAGTGTAATCCGTCAAACTGTGTGTCATTCAATATGTCAGCTTTTGTGACCAAGTTATGTTCATGCTCATCCCAAGCCTTGATGGGATCTTCAGTATAGATTCGGCATGTTTTAAATATCTCTTGCCACAACCGATCAACCGCTTGATCGCTTGGAAGATCTGGGAACACTTTTTGAGCCCATTTTTCTCCAGCGGCTGCCGCTACTGTCCAGCTGATCTCGTTGCTTTGAACAGCCTGACTCATTGGTTTGAATGCCTTGCCCCTGTTCTTCATGGCTTCTGATAAAACGTCATGAGAAACACCTTTTAAAGCATCTGGATCACTGCTAACCACACTCAAACGACTTGCTCTTTTTTCGAGCAAGTAGCGCATTTTTTCTAATTCATATGTTGCAGGTTGTGTCACCCGTTCTTTCTCACCATATAAAAAGGTTTGATGCGAAATCACATCATCAGTATAAGAAACAATTACTTCAGCTGCCCCTCTTTCGTAGGCAACTTTAGTTAGAAGACGACCAAGTTCATACTGATCACTCGCTATCGTTATCCCAACCGTTTCACCGGTTTGGACATTTAACCCCTTTTCTATCAACAAATGGGCATATTTTGTAAGCAGATCTTTAAATTCAGTCACGGTAACAAATTCCTCCTATCGTAGCTTTGTTACCATTTTAGCACATTAACCTATAATGTTCCCATGCTATGAAATAAATTATCAATTGTTAAACTTTTCTTACTCTCACGATCGACTATTTTGACCAATTCACCGTGGTTCAAGATAAATAATTTATCGCCATAAGCGACCGCATCACTCAAGCTATGGGTTATCATCAAGGTCGTGATCCCATATTCTCTCACCAATTGATCTGTCAGTTGCATCACTAACCGCTGGGTATGTGGGTCAAGTGCAGCTGTATGTTCATCTAACAGTAATAAGTCTGGCTTAGTCAGTGTTGCCATGACAAGAGACACTGCTTGTCGTTGGCCTCCTGACAATGAACCCATATCTGCATCAAGACGGTCCTCTAACCCCAAATCAAGTTGTTTCAACCGTTTTTTGAACAGTGGTAGGTCATCCTTCTTTACTGAAGGCTTAAAGCCTCTTTTTTGTCCTCTCTTGTTAGCTAATGCTAAGTTTTGTGCAATCGTCATTCGTGGTGCAGTGCCAAGTGTAGGATCCTGAAAAACCCTTGATATAAAAACAGATCTCTTTGTCGTATCTGTTTGAGTGATGTCTTGTTTGTCTATCATTAATTTCCCGCTATCTAGTTTAAGTTCTCCTGCTAGGCTATTCAGTAGCGTTGATTTTCCTGCACCGTTGCCACCGACGATCACCCCAAAATCAGCCTTATCGAGACCAAATGAAATATGGGAGAGGACCTTGTTTTCTTTGACGGTTCCCTTACCAAACGTTTTGCAAAAGTCATCGATCACAATAAATTGGTTCATCATTTGTCACCTGACTTTCTAAATAACTGTGGTAAGTGCAATTTTTGACTAATGGTGGGCAAGGTCAAACAAACAGCAATGATGAGAGCAGAGAACAACTTGAAGTCATTTGCCTCTAGAATATCACTTGTAATGACGACCACTAATAACAACCGGTAGATGATGGCACCAACAATCACACAGGTTAAGCGAATTATGAAGCTGACATTCTGAAACAGAATCTCGCCAATGATGATAGCGGCTAAACCAACTACAATTGTACCGATTCCCATATTGACATCTGCATAACCATTGTACTGAGCAATCAAGCCACCACCCATACTGATTAAACCATTTGCGAGCATTATTCCAATAACAGTCATTTTTTTCGTATCAACCCCAAAAGAGCGTGCCATTCGATTATTGTCACCTGTCGCAATGATAGCTTGCCCTAACTCAGTCTTGAAAAACCAATCCATACCGACTACCACGACCAATGTCAGGAGTATACCGACCCAAAGCGAAGCATATTGTTTAAAATCAGGAGAGTCGCTGACTAGATCAATGATTGTTCTATGACTCAACAAATTCTGGTTTGGTCGATTCAATACTCTTAAATTGATAGAATACAGTGCTGTCATGCTGAGTATTCCCGCTAACAAACTCGGAATACGACAGATGGCAATCAAGAACCCAGTCAATGCTCCTGCTAACAGTCCACTCAAAAAAGCTAAAACTAATGCGATGATAGGCGAATACCCATGGATAATAGCTTGTACAGCAACAGCTGCGCCAAGCGGGAAGGAACCTTCCGTCGTCATATCGGCAATATTCAAGATTCTAAAAGTGATAAACAAACCTAAAGATACGACACTCCATAAAATCCCTTGAACAACGGCAGATATGAGTAATGACATCTTTAATTTCCTCCCTCTTCACTCGGTACTACAATCTCAGCATCTTTTAATAGGTCATCCGGAATAGTGATACCGAGTTCTTTTGCTTTCTCTTCATTGACATAAGTGGTGGTGGCATTTGTTATTTTTATAGGATAGTCACTTGGTTTTTCTCCCTTTAATATATCAACAATAACTTCAGCCGTTTGCTTTCCAACACCATATTGGTCAACCCCTAATCCCATAAAACCACCATCTTTAACCATTGTGTCAGCAGACGGGAATACTGGTATTTTATAACGGTCAGTTACATTAACCAAGGTGACCATAGCTGATGCGATACCATTATCAATAGGTACATATATAGCATCGACTTGACTCGCTAACTGTTCGGAAATTTGTTGAAGATCAGTCGTATTCGAGACTGTTTTAGTTTCTGATTTGAGTCCTAGTTCTTCTATCGCTTGCTCAGCTTCTTTTGCTTGCGTAGCCGCATTATCTTCACTCGCAGTGTATAAAACACCAATTGTTTCAGCATCTGGTAAAACTTCTTTAATTTGAGCAATTTGTTCTTTAACAGGCGTACGGTCACTAACACCTGTGACATTGCCTCCTGGTTTATTCTCTGAAGCTACTAGACCAGCTTCTTCAGGATAAGTGACTGCACTCATAATCACAGGCGTTGTTTTTTCAGCATTGGCTAAGGTTTGTGCCGCTGGTGTCGTGATTCCGACTAAAACATCTGGATCTTTCGCAATCAACGTTTGCGTCATCGTTGCCAAATTACCTTGATCCCCTTGCGCATTTTCCAAATCGATTGAGGCCTTCTCGCCGTTTTTATATCCTGCTTCTGCTAAACCATCATAAATACCTTGAGCAATAGCATCGAGAGCTGGATGACTCACTAGTTGAAGAATCCCAATTTGCACCTGTTCATCCTCGCCCTTATCGTCATCACTTGCTGTTTCTGTCGTATCTCCTTTAGAAGTTGCATCGGTATCTTTACCCTGTTTGGCATTATTGAAAAGAAATGGAAAACTGATTACCAATCCTAGAATTACTAAGCCTATAACTATCTTTTTAATATCGATTTTCATTTTTTGAGCTCCTCTTCTATTATGTCTATTATTTTTATAATGACACTTCAACTTTTTTAATGATGATTCATCTTTTTACTGCTTCTCATTTCAAGATTTATCCGCCATTTAAGCAAAAGAAAAAGCCGCACGACTTGTGCGACTGAACAAAAAATGCCGCACTTACTATGCGGTCAATCATAGGAAAAATGTCCTATTTCTGGATCACCACATAGAAACTCCCTCTACCTAAACGGAATTGGTTGTTTCTACACGTTGATCAACATGTGCGAGAACAACCAGACTATGTGCGTTGCCAGTATAATGTCACAGTAGCAAAATCCATGTGGTGTTCTCCTCTCCTTCAAACTTGTTGCCAAAATAATATAATATCTCCCACTTAATGTCAACACTATTATGAGATGTTGATGAGATTTATTTTAAATTGATATTAGAAAACTCGTATTGTACAATAGCGACATACTAGCGTGATATGAAAATAATCTCACAACGTTTTTTCTCTATTTTTCCTATCGTTTTCCCTAGTGACTGTTTTTCTTACTAATTTATAGTGCTTTTACCACTATCGAACTGCCACTACCAAACTTTACTCTAGCAAATTAGGGCTAGGCTTTTACGAACTAGAACTAGGCCATAAGGAACTCATACAAGATAACTATAAAGGTGATAAAAAATGACACATGTTCTCGCAATCAACGACCTTCCCGTATTTGGAAAAGTCGCTGGAGGGGTAACTTACCCCATCTTTAGTTACTTAGGGTTAAAAACTGCTTTATTACCCACTTGCGTCTTACCAACTCACTTGGGATATAAAGACAGCACACTCTATGTTGAAACAGATCTCTTAAAAACCAGCTTAGCCCATTCAAAAAAGTTGAACGATCCTGTCGATCATGTGGTCGTTGGCTTTGTTCCAACGGCCGAACAAGCTGAAATCATCACGAAGTATCTAGAAGAAAAACCATTGCCTCTCTATTTCGACCCAACCATTGGGGATAATGGTCATTATTATCGCTACTTTCAGACAGATTTTGCAAAGGCTCTTGTTCCATTAGCGAAAGTAGCGGATTATTTGACTCCTAACATCACTGAAGCCTGTTTATTGACTGATACGGATTATCCTGTTTTTTCTCAAAAAATCACTGTCAGTTTTCTAAAAGAACTAGCTCAAAAACTACTTGAGCTCAATCCATCAGCTAAATGGATCGTTTCTGGGATTGAACTTGAGGAGAGTGTTATCGAGGTATGGGTGATTTCACAGGGACGTGAACAACCCCTTATCAAGCGGTTTCGAGAACACTATGTGATACAAAAATCAGTTGGCGTAGGCGATTGTTTCTCTCAAGTTGTTTTCGGACTCTTAATCAATCACTATAGCCTTGAGGTCGCTATTCCAGTAGCTATGGCCTTTATCAAAGAAAGCCTACAACTCACAACTGATCCTTTTGAAGGATTGACTTACGAGCCACTCTTTCAAAAGTTATTGCCCTATCGCCGATTTCCCATTAATGAAGAGGTAAGCGAACCCTATCAATAATTTATGCTTAACGCTTTTTATAACATTTGACCGCTATTAGCTATTATAGGAACAATTCGTTACTCTATTGAACTCAAGCAAAGACAAATTATGGAGGAAATTATGAAACAAAAACAATCTGACTCAACCTACAACATAGTAGTTACTGCTCTATATGCCGTATTGATTTTCTTAGGAATATCATTCTTCAGGATTCCCCTGCCTAGTTTTATCGGTGCTCCCTTTGTACACATCGGTAATGCCCTTGTTGCCGTCGGAGCTCTATTATTGGGGACTAAAAGAGGAACCATTGCAGCCGTCATTGGTCTAGCAGCTTTTGACATACTAAACGGCTATGCGGCAGTAGCTTGGGTAACCGTGCTTGAATCTTTGATCGTTATTTTAGTCATTCATCTTGTTTACCAAGTCGTGCTCAAGGGAACACCCACACCAGGCCATCTGATCATAACAGGTATCGCTGCAGCATTCACGAAAGTTGTCATTATATTTGTTAAATATACAGCGACCCAACTCATGATAGGAGCATCACTCTCAGTTGCCATCACTACTGCCGTATCAAGCATGAGTGCAACCGTTGCTTCTGCCATATTGACAGCAATTCTCGTCCCAATCCTTTACCCTATCCTATCTCGAATCATGCGCCACAAAGAAACACAAAGACATCACTACTAAGATCACACTTTAGATCACACTAGAAACCTATAGATTACAAAACTTAGTCTATTTTGATTGTTCAACTAAAAAATCGCTTAGCTATTTTTAGCTAAGCGGTTTTTTTCTATCAATCTTAAAAATATCACTAATGCAGCGTGTAGTAAGGCAAACATAGCTGTATAAATAATTCTATCTGGCATAAAGCTATGTAAAAATATCGTGACGACTGTTAGAGGGTGTTGGATGATATCCCAACTATTCAGCCGATCAAACCGTCCCATCACGATTCCTGCCCCAGTCAAAACACTGATACCAATGGTGAAAAATACCGTCGCCCACCAGCCTTTAAACTGTTGCTGCCAAATCAAAAGCATCTCGTAAAAAGCATGGTAGGTCAACATCACGGCTACAAATACAGTAGCAAATAGCAATAATAAGCGCGCCCAGATGACCCAACTCATTATATAACTTGCTTCAGTTTCTGAAACCGTATAAAAGACATCATTTTGGATATGGATCAAATCTGTCACGATATAAAAAGCATTGGGATAGAAAAGAAGCCATACAACCTCTAGAACACGATTCTGCCAGTCCCTCCTCTTCCTTTCACCTCTCGCGCTTCTAAACCGAGCAACATAATAAGGGATCAAAGCAAGGAACAGATTCCATAATAAGTAATTTTGTTCTAACCCGCTAACCTCAGAGACTAGAACGATCAATCCTCCTAATACCCCTACAAAAATTAGCATCAACCAATCTTGGTGCACCATTGTCACTCCTCAATCTATTACTAGTTACTCTGCTGCATCTGAAAACTGACTATTGTAAAGATCTGCATAGAAGCCATTCTTTTCGAGTAGCTCTTCATGGTTACCTTGTTCCACAATATCGCCATCTCTCATGACAAGAATGGTATCAGCATTTCTGATCGTTGACAACCGATGTGCAATAATGAAACTCGTCCTACCTGCCATTAAATGGTCCATAGCTGATTGGATCAACGATTCTGTTCTTGTATCTACACTTGAAGTTGCTTCGTCTAAAATCAAAATCGGTCTGTCTGCTAAAATAGCACGGGCTATGGTTAACAACTGCTTTTGTCCTTGTGAAATGTTATCGCTGTTCTCATTCATCAGCGCCTCATACCCATCCGGCAATGTCTTGATAAAATGATCAACATGGGCTGCTTTAGCAGCTTCAATGACCTCTTCATCGCTGGCGTTTAAATCACCATAGCGGAGATTTTCCATGATTGACCCATTAAACAACCAGGTGTCTTGAAGAACCATCCCAAAGTGCTGTCTGAGGTTCGTCCGCTTAAAATCTTGGATATTATGCTCATCAACCTTGATGCCACCCGAATCCACATCATAAAAGCGAAGAAGTAACTTGACAATCGTCGTCTTCCCAGCCCCAGTAGGACCAACGATGGCTATTTTTTGACCAGGTTCCACATCGATTGAAAAGTCATTGATGATCGTTTGGTTAGGATCGTAGCCGAATTTCACATGTTCAAAACTGACTTCACCCTTAATTTGGTTATCAGGGATTTCTAACGTGCCATTGTCACTTTCATTGTCAATCTCTAAGAAATTGAATACCCGTTCAGCTGCTGCTGCCATACTTTGGACTTGATTGATGACTTGAGCTAAGTTAGTGATTGGTTGCGTAAAGTTTCTGATATAAACAATAAAGGCTTGAATATCACCAATCGTCAATGCTCCATGGATAGATAAGTAACTTCCGGCAATGACAACTAGCACATATCCCAAGTTACCCACGAAGGTCATTAAAGGCCACAGTAGACCTGAGAAAAATTGGCTCTTCCAACCTGATTCATATAGAAGACCGTTTTCTTTTTCAAAATCACTGATAACATGTTGCTCACGATTATAGGCCCGTACAATCAGTTGACCAGCAAAAGTCTCCTCAATCTGACCATTAACGACACCCAAATGCTTTTGTTGTTGTCTGAAATACCGTTGACTGGATTTCATGACCATACCAACTAACAACACTGATATCGGCAAAATAATCAGGGTAATCAGGGTCATCATCGGACTAATTGACAGCATCATGATTGCGACCCCGATAATCATGGTAAGACTGCTAACAGTCGTATTCAAACTTTGGTTCAATGACTGACCTAAAGTATCGATATCGTTTGTGATCCGCGATAAAATCTCCCCGATTGAATTACCTTCAAAGTAGCTGATCGGCACATGATTGATTTTCTCACTCATATCACGCCTGAGGTTATAAACGACTTGTTGGGTCACATTCGTCATGATCCATCCTTGAATGAAACTGAAGACACTTGCAACAGCATATAACCCAAGCGTCATTAGAATCAGATGACCAACCCGACTAAAATCGATGCCACCTTGCCCAGATATCTTTTTGATTAAGCCATCGAACAATTCATTGATAGCACTACTGATCAAACGTGGACCAATAATAACGAAGACCGTACTACCAATTGCAGCGATAACAACGATAAGTAAGTGCCATTTAAAAGCCATCATATATCGGAATAACTTTCCAATGCTATTCTTGAAATCCTTTGGACGTTCACCGGCCATTGGAGAACCACCAACGGGACGTTTAACTTCCTTTTTATTAGAATCGCTTGTCTTACTCATTGTCTTCACCTGCCAATCCTAATTCTTTTTGCGAGAGTTGACTTTCAGCGATCTCTAGATAGGTCTTAGATGTCCGCAGCAACTCCTCATGTGTTCCAATGCCGTCGATTTCCCCTTCATTCAATACGATTATCTTGTTGGCATGTAATACAGTAGAGATTCGTTGAGCAACGATAAGGACTGTTTTATCTGCCACTTTTTCGCTTAAAGCTCTTCGCAAAGTTACATCAGTTTTGTAATCAAGAGCGGAGAAACTATCGTCGAACATATAGATCTTAGGATTTCTGGCGATAGCTCTTGCGATGGCAAGCCGTTGTTTTTGTCCACCTGAAACATTAGACCCGCCTTGTGCGATTGGGCTCTCATATTGCTTTTCTTTTTCTTCAATAAAACCAGTTGCTTGTGCAATTTGTGCTGCTTCTAACATTGTCTCTTCTGGAATATCATCGCCACCATAAGTAATATTATCAGCAATTGTTCCACTAAAAAGAATTCCCTTCTGTGGGACATATCCCTCTATACGTCGTAATTCGGATTGGTTCATATCACGAATATCTTTATTATCGACGGTAATCGATCCTTCAGTGACATCATAAAATCGAGCAAGAAGATTTAAGATTGTAGATTTCCCACTTCCGGTACTCCCGATTATAGCGGTTGTCTCTCCGGGTTCAGCTGTAAACGTAATATGAGATAAGGTATTTTCAGAAGCATTGGGAAACTTGAAGGAAACATCATTAAAGGACACTCTTCCCACTAAGCTAGTGTAATCGATACTGCCATCTGGATTGTCAACAATATGATAGGTTGTATTGATGACTTCTTGGATTCTTTCGGCAGACACATTTGCACGAGGCAACATGATGGACATCATGGTCAACATCATAAAGGACTGGGTAATAATCATAGTATAGGTAATGAACGCCATCATTTCACCAACTTGCAATTGTCCAGAATCGATTCCCTTGGCTGCCGTCCAGACAATCAAAGAAACGATTGCATTGATAGAAAAGATCATAAATGGTTCCATCAGGGTCATTAAACGGTTGGTAAATAATTGCGTCTTTTTCAAATCAGTAGAAGCCTCATCAAAACGAGCTTCTTCATGCTTTTCTCGTGCAAAAACACGGATGACTTGTGTCCCGGTCAGAATCTCACGACTGACTAAGTTCACTCGGTCGATTAATTTTTGCATAATCCTAAATTTTGGCATTGCAAAACTGAATAAGGTTCCCACAAAGGTCCCTATAACGGCTACAGCAACAATAATAATCCAACTCATACCAGTTCTTGTTGTAGCAACTTGGACGATACCACTAATGGCCATGATTGGTGAGAATAAACCAATTCTTAATCCAATCGTCGTAGCCATTTGAATCTGTTGAATATCATTCGTTGATCGTGTGATTAAGGAAGCAGTGGAATATTGGTCCATTTCTTGATTAGAGAAATTCAAGACTTTCTTCAATAATGCTGACCGCTTCTCTTGAGCTATACGAGCAGCAACACGAGCAGCGATAAAGCCAGCGCCAATAGCTGCCAAAGTTGCCACAATAGTGAAGGCAATCATTTTAGCCCCTGTAGCAATCAAATAATTCATTTGCTTTTGATCCAGGTCAATCCCTAAATCACTGTATTCCGTTTGTAAACTAGCAATGGCCATCTGATCAAGTGTTGTTCCTGGCAACTTTTTGGTCTGCTCAGTTGTGACGGCCTTAAATTGTTCCAATTGTTCTGATGGTAGCTGATCTGATGCTAACGTTTGGATCAAAGTTTCCTGATCAAGTCCTGCCGTTTGTTGAATCGTAATAAAGGCTGCTAGAGGTCCCCTGGTGATAGCTGCTAATGTGTCTTGTTCTTCATCAGTCAAGCTTCGATTCAATTTGTATTTATCACCAGTTAACTCATAGAATTGTTCAAAAGTCTTCTTGTCGTCCTCTTTTAATAAGACTTCAATGGCTTTGTAAGTCTCTGGACTAAGCATCTCTGGAGCTGGACTCTCGATCCCTTTTTGTTGGATTCCAACGTCTACTAAGTCACTTGTATAACCTGGTAATGCCAATTCACCATATGCCCTAAAGACTAAAAGCACTAAGATAACGAAGATCCAACGAACATGATTTTTCAAAAAAGATATCAGGGTCATTTATTTGCCTCTTTTCTATCTATATCGTTATTATTATGATATATTTTTTTCATGATTTCAGTATATTTTACAGCATCTTCTTGACCTAATTGTGTCAAGACCTTAGTCAAATAGGCGACAGCTTTATCCTGCTGAGCTGCAATCACTGAATCTCCTTTTTCAGTGATAATTACTTTGGTACACCGATGGTCGGTTGTTGAAGCCTTACGGGTAACTAGACCCTTCTCTTCTAATCTTCTTAGAATCGCAGCAACACGAGCACTGGTGATTCCCATTATTTTACTGATATCCCGAGGAAAAAGAGAGTCTTTACTATCTTTCAATAGTAAGAGTACATATTCTTCTCCTCGAGACATCTGATTGATATGACGCACTGATTTTTCACGATGCACTAAATACATCGGTTCAATCAGCTCACGTGCCAATTCGGCAAAATCCAACTTTTCTCCTCCTCTTCAGATAGATAACACTGTTAGCTATTTTAGCTATTTTTGGCTAATGAGTCAAAAAAATCTCCTCATAAAAAGGAGATTTTTTTATATCATCACATACTAGGTCTGATTCGTCCTCAATAGCCACTAATCAGATCTAATTTAAATCAAACAGCGTTCTCCACTTAAAAGAACTAAAAAAAGGCTTAGGGTTCTGTGATTGGAACCTTTTGGATCCAACCTTCTGGTCCCTCGACATCACCAAATTGGATTCCTACGAGAAGATCATACAATTTTTGAGTTACTGGACCTACTTCTGTTTCGGAGTAAAACTCGATGAACTTGTCATGATATTGCATACCACCAACTGGTGTGATGACTGCTGCTGTTCCACATGCTCCCACTTCTTTGAATTCGTCCAATTGATCTAAATAGACGGGTTCTTCTGAAGTTTCTAAACCGAGTTTGTGTTTAGCAAGATATAACAATGAATATTTAGTGATACTTGGTAGAATTGATGGTGACAATGGTGTTACAAATCGATTATCTTTAGTAATACCAAAGAAGTTTGCCGAACCAACTTCTTCTATCTTCGAATGAGTAGCTGGGTCTAGATAAACAGCATCAGCAAAATTACGTTTCTTAGCTTCAGTCCCAGGAATTAAGCTACCGCCATAATTCCCACCAACCTTAGCGGCACCTGTTCCTTTAGGAGCTGCTCTGTCATAATCAGTAATCCAGAAATTAGCAGGTTTGATGCCACCTTTGAAATAAGAGCCAACTGGAGTTGCAAATATCGTAAAGATATATTCTGGGGCAGGGGAAACACCAATCGTGTCACCGACTCCGATCACTAATGGACGGATATATAACGTTGCGCCAGTTCCGTATGGTGGAATATATTTAGCGTTAGCATTTACAACTTCCTTAACTGCCTCGACAAACTTATCTTCTGGGAATGCAGGCATCATCAAGCGTTCACAACTAGCTTTTAATCGTTTGGCGTTTTGGTCAGGTCTAAATAAATTGACACTACCATCTTTACATTGATAGGCTTTCATTCCTTCAAAACAGTTTTGCCCATAATGGAGGGCTGTAGATGCTTCACTGATATGTAAGGTTGAATCTGTCGTTAATCCCCCTTCATGCCATTCGCCATCCTTATGTACTGACAAATATCTAAATGGCAACCTGCGGTACTGAAATCCTAGATTTTCCCAATCCCAATCGACTTTCTGCATTTTCTATCCTTCCTCTCTTTTGCTGATCAGAGGCAGATCCATCCAGTGGGCACTCAATGTGTCCAACTCACATTACTTGTTACGAAATGCTGACATGAACTGTCCTAATATGGTGAACATGATAACATTAAAATTTGATGAAATAAACCACTTATTCTAATAAATTTGAACTTTTTTTACTGAACAATATATTTTATACACCGAAAAAGAGAAACTTCGCTCACTTCGCTTTCGTGTGAGGTGAGCTATCTATTGGAAAAAGTCTATTTTGGGTAAAAAGATTCACCTCCAAATAGGACAGATTAAGCGATTTTCTTCTCATAATTGACATCATTTGACCCTCTAAAACGTCCATTCTCAAAAAAATAGGCCATCACCAATCACTCATTCAACACCCTCAGTCGCAAAGAACCGATAGAACAGTTTGTGAAAACAGTCCCATTGTTGCTATAAAGACGACAATCGTTTAAAGTATTAGCAGTGAATTTATTACTATAGGGGGTCACTATTATGAGTACTGCAAACTCAGATTATCGCGTTTTACTCTATTACAAATACGTTCCGATCGAGAACGCTGAAGAATTAGCACAGAAAGAACTGGCTTATTGTAAATCTATTGGCCTAAAAGGAAGAGTCATCATAGCTGATGAAGGAATCAATGGTACTGTTAGTGGACCGACAGAAGTGACACAACAGTATATGGATCACCTGCATGACATGACTATTTTTAAAGATTTATGGTTCAAGATTAATGATGTTGCTAATTATGCTCACAAGAAAATGTTTGTCCGTTACAGACCAGAAATCGTTTCCCTTCACCTTGAAGATGATATCGATCCGCTGGAAGTAACTGGAAAACACCTGTCACCAAGCGAATTTCGTGAGGCACTCTTAGACGATGACACTGTTGTCTTAGATGCCCGTAACGACTATGAATATGATCTCGGCCACTTTAAAGGAGCCGTACGTCCAGACATCCGTTCCTTCCGCGAACTACCGCAATGGGTCAAAGACAATAAAGAAAAGTTTATGAATAAACGTGTTGTCACCTACTGTACCGGAGGCGTGCGCTGTGAAAAATTTTCTGGTTGGCTATTGAAAGAAGGCTATACAGACGTTGCCCAGTTAAACGGGGGGATTGAAAACTACGGCCAAGATCAGACGACAAAAGGTGACCTCTGGGACGGTGTAATGTACGTTTTCGATGAACGCATCAGTGTCCCTGTCAATAGAGTTGAGCACACTATCGTAGGAAAAGATTGGTTTGACGGCACACCATGCGAACGATATATTAATTGCGGTAACCCCGCTTGTAACCGTCAAATATTAGCGAGCGTTGAAAACGAGTATAAGTATCTTGGCTCTTGCTGCCATGACTGCCGAATTGCTAAAAATAATCGCTATGTTAGTAAACACCAGTTAACACAAAAAGATCTAATAGATCGTCTAGCAGCCATTGGGGAAACATTAGAAGGAACTACAACTAGCATCTAGACGAAATTCAACTCTTCTAGATTTCTTAGCGCTTACGTGACTGATTGTAGGAAGATAGGGGTATGACACTATGCTTGTCATACCCCTATCTTGCAAAGAAATAAATTAATTTAGGAGAAAAAATGATTGGTTTAGGAACAATAGCGAACGTGGCAGCTATCATCATTGGAAGTATTATCGGTTATTATATCAATGACCGGTTTTCAAAAACACTGCAAGAATCTCTTATGACAGCCATCGGGGTGGCACTTTTAGTCATAGGGATTAGTGGCGTAGTCGTCCGGATGTTGCGTGTTTCAAACGGCAGGTTCGATACTCAAGGAACCATGCTACTTATCTTAAGTTTAGTTATCGGGACACTTTTAGGTGAATGGTGGCAAATTGATCTGACGATGGCCAAATTAGGGACCATTATTCGCCAAAAAATGATTCATTTTAGAAAAGATTTAGACCACTCAGATAACCTTTTTATAGATGGCTTTGTTTCGGCTACGCTCATAACCTGTATAGGGGCAATGGCTGTAATTGGTTCTCTACAAGATGGCTTGACAGGTGATAGTACAATGTTACTTTCAAAATCACTACTCGACCTTATCACTTGCATCGTTCTTTCTGCAAGCTTGGGCATTGGGGTCCTTTTTGCGGCCTTGCCAGTCGGAGTTTATCAAGGAACCCTGACACTACTAGCTTATTGGCTATCACCATTCTTAACCGCCCAATTAATTAGCGACCTCTCATTAGTTGGCTCTGCTTTAATCACTGCACTAGCTCTCAACTTACTTTGGGAACAAAAAATACGAGTAGCAAATATGCTACCCGCTCTACTTGTACCAATCGTATATAGTCTTATTCAATTTTTAGTTGAAAAACTATAATCGTTCCCGTCTTTTAGATAATGATAGACAGGTTCTTGTTTTTTTTCATCAAATTCGATTGCTAAATCATGACCTTCAAAAAACCATTCGTCAGCCTTTTCAATAAAGAAAGGAATATCGTCATGATATTGAATCAATAAAGGATCATTTGGTTCAAAAACTTCAACCGCTAACGAAAAGCCATCATGAATAGGACTTTTCCCATAAACTTTTCCTAAAAATCGAACACCTCTACTCGGGCTTATTCCCATTTCACTTTCGTACCATTTCACTGCTTCGTCAGAAATTGTTAGTTTCATCTCATAACCCTCCAAATAATCTTCTTGCGTTTTCGTCCTAAACATTTTTTACCTTAACATGTTATCGCGAACCAGTTATCGCGCTAATTTTTATCAGCTTTCAGTGAACTTATCTTCACTTCACCTACATCTATAGCTTAGCATATAACTATTAGTTAGTTGTTTCAACTTAATTGCTTTTCACCCCATTAACCCAATAATAATTAACCTAGGTCCAACAAACACAGTGATTGAAGTCGTCTTATTTCAAGTAGATGACTAAAAACAAGCACAAAGTCATGCTTGAATTTCTGTCTAAAATCTCTATAATTAAATTGTTGTGAGAAATGACCTCACAGCTCAATATACGTGATACTTTGGAGAGTTACTCAAGCCCGGCTGAAGAGGACGCACTCGAAATGCGTTAGGCGTATCAAATACGCGCAGGGGTTCGAATCCCCTACTCTCCTTTATTTATATCTATTATTATGACAATAAGTAAGCTTTTCATTTTGCACCAAGAATTTATCTTGGTGTTTTTTTGAGTACATTTCTTTATGACATGATGTTTTAGAATGCTCATTAAACCTTTAAGGCACCGAAGACGGTTACGTTTCCAATTTAATACCTATCAAGCTAATTACTGTTAATTGTGGTATACTATTCTTTATAATCAAGGTAGGCGTTAAAGGTGAATCGCTTTAAAATTAAAAGGAGGAACTGTTTTGAAAACAATTGCAGACTTATTATCATTAAAGCACACAACCAACGACACTTATGACAATGAGTACAAACATCTCATCCGCGTTGGCGAAGAGGCTATCATCAATTCTGATGAACCAGCAATCGCCACTATTTTAAAAGATTACGATAAGGAAGCTCAAGTTTTCTTTTTACTTCAATTAGGCAGTTATGTTGAACGGATTTTAGGCTTAAAAGTGGCTGATTTGATTACTCAACTTCCTGATGATTTGGTTAATCGTGTTAAGCATGAACATGAAGCAGATATCGAACCACGTGAATACTTTGTAACTCTTGTTGAAAGAGAGCATAAAGATTAATATTCAATCATCTGACTTATAATCCATAACTGTATAAGGAGTTGTGATATCATTTATCACAACTCCTTTTGTCATGTATAAGTTTCTCCCATGTATAACTCTCTCATGTATAACACTCTCAGTATCACTCTATCAGTATAGCTTTCTCTAATAGATAATCTCTATATCTTCTCTATTCTAAATCAATCTACTTTACTAGGATTTCTAACCACTCAGAAATTCTTGAGAAGTCTCAAAAATTCTCTAAAAGTCTCAAAAAATCTCTAGAAATCTCTATAAGTTCTAAACAGTTCTATCCCTGCTTCAGTTAAGGTACAATACTTTTAGAGAGACATTACTAGAATGACACTGTTGTCGGAGGTTATTTGGATGCGGTATAGATGGTTGGATTACGCTCGTGGCCTAGGGATTATGTTTATAGTTTTAGGTCATACTGCCCCTCCTATGAAAGATTATATTTTTTGGTTTCACGTCCCCTTATTTTTTATATTAAGTGGGTTCACTTTTCGGCTACGTGACAATGAAAGTTTTATCACTTTCTTCAAACGAAAGTGTCGTAGTTTAATTTATCCTTACTTTTCATTTGGAATACTCGCTATACTATTGTATTGGTTGGTCAGTGGGAAATCCATTACTGCCTTGCCCACATGGTTCTTCAGTCTTTTATTTGGGACAAATATTGATATTGCTGTTCTAGCAGCCTTTTGGTTTATCACAACTTTATTTTTTACCCAACTTCTACTCTTTCTCTTGATCAAATGGCTACCCAAAAAAGGTGTGATTATTCTCTCCCTGATTGCTTATGCTTCTTTCTATAAGATCAATGACATCTTAGCAGATACGAATATTTTATGGGCATTGAACTTGGTTCCTATCGCGACGATTTATGTTGTCTTTGGTTATTATTCAAAGGATTTTTTGAAGAAAAAAGATGCTTCTTTAGCAACCTGGCTGTCTTTATTCGTCCTAGCTTTTTTACTGTTTGACTTACTTGCCCCTTATCATTTTCAATTCGACATGCGTGCTTTGACCGCCAATAGTATCGTCTTATCTTTGGTTATTCCCATCGCCATCAGTGTTTTAATCATCAAACTTTGTCATTTTTTAGAACCGTTTGAGCTGACACTTTTAGCACACATGGGGCAAAATAGTCTTGTTATCATGTTGACACACTATTTTTTCATTGAGTGGTTGAGACTACATGATATCTCGAGCTGGTGGTTGAGTTTTTTGATTGCTTTTACAGCATCATATCTTTTGAGTGAACTAATCCCTTCTACCCCTATCAAAAAAATACTCTTGCGTCTCTGACCTTATTGTCGTCCGCAAGAGTATTTTGAATAATTATGTTTTTGTCACAAATTGATGGTGGCAGTTAGAACAAGTCACTTTTATATTTCCCTTTCCTCGTGGAGCTCGCAATTTTTGATGGCATTCTGGACACTCAAAATAGGCAAATCGGCGCCAGCCGTTAATTCTTTTGAAAAGAATTTTGGTCTTATACTGGATCATTTTTTTGAACCGAATAAAAGCTGTTGCCTCTTTCACTCGTTGATAACTATTCTTGGATAAAAACCGATAGTATGCGCCTATAATGATAAGCATTGCTATGCTATTAACCACCCAAAAATTATGCCTAATGTTCAACATAAAAATGATCAATCCTAACGCTAACAGGAATTGATTTAATGAGTCAAATCTACCATAACGGTCACGCATAAAGATAATGACCCAATTTTGAAACTTTGCGATCCAACCCTCTTTTGAGGGTTTACTATCAACTGGATCCTCATATATTACGCTATCTTCCGTTTGATGTGATTTTCTTTTAATCTGATCAATCATAGTCATGATCCATTCCTTGACCTTGTTCATCTTTTTACTCCTAATCTAGTCATAGGGTTTATCCGTTTCACTACATCTTTGTCATTATTCACTCTTTTAGTATAACAAGTTTTTGGAATATCTGATATGAATATGGTGTTTAAAGTTCTCTTAATATTTGCAGAAAGCCTTATGTAATAACTGTCTTGATACATTATAATCAGTATCATACAATTAGCAATATGATATCACTATCGTCTGTTTTAGAAAGGAGAATACAAATGGCACTTTCACGTTATCTTTCTGTATCTGCTATTACCTCAGCAGAAAAGTACACAATCGAAGAACTTGGGATTCCGGCTATCGTTTTAATGGAACGCGCAGCTCTTGCTAGTTATGAGGAATTGAGTTTCACGTTTGATATGACACACGTGTTGATTGTTGCTGGAAACGGTAATAATGGTGGAGATGGCTTAGCACTTGCCCGTCTTTTGAAAGAGAAAAACATACCCGTTACTATCTGCTGCCCAGGTGGTAGTAATCATGGGAGTGACCTCTTTAAAGAGCAACTACTTATCACCGAAAAACTGCATATCCCACAAATCGACTTGCAGGATCTAGACGATCTTTCACCCTATACCACTATTGTTGATGCTATTTTTGGGATCGGTTTAGACCGTGATATTATCGACACCTATGCGATTGCTATCCATCAGATCAATGCTAGTAACATTCCTGTCTTCTCGATCGATATCCCATCTGGCATCGCTGCTGACTCTGGTGAGATACTTGGGACAGCCATTAAGGCAAAAACGACCTTATGCTTACAATTCGGTAAAAATGGGTTGCTACAGTATCCGGGAGATGTCAATGCCGGTGATGTTCGGATCGCCCCTATTGGTATCTGGTCCCGCCCTTAATGCTCTAATACCTTTACTACAAAAACAATGACTCATAGAAGGAGAACACATGTCTTACCTCTCAATTAAAAATCTAAATAAATATTATAAAACAACAAACCAACCTGATTTTCACGTTTTAAAGTCTATTGACCTTGATCTTGACAAGGGAGAGCTTGTTTCGATCATCGGTGAATCTGGTAGTGGTAAATCAACTCTGATGAATGTCATCGGGGGTCTTGACTCCGATTTTTCTGGAGATGTTGTGGTTGGTGGCGACAATATCGCTAACTTTAGCCAAAAAGATATGGTTCTTTATCATAAGAAAAAAGTTGGATTCGTCTTTCAAAGTTTCAACCTCGTTTCTCATCTTAGTGTCTTAGAAAATGTCAGTCTCGCAATGACACTCTCTAATGTCTCCAAAAAAATCAGACAAGAACGGGCAAAAGAACTATTAGAAGTTCTTGGACTAAAAGAACAGCTCCACAAAAAACCAAATCAACTGTCTGGTGGTCAAAAACAACGTGTCGCTATTGCTCGTGCTCTGATTAACGACCCTGATGTGATTATTGCTGATGAGCCCACTGGAGCACTTGATTCTGAAACAACCGAACAAGTGTTAGATATTCTTGAGTCCATCGCTGCTGATGGCAAGCTTGTTATCATGGTCACTCACTCTAGCCGAGTCGCACAACGGTCCAATCGCGTTATTACGATTGCTGATGGACAAATCAAAAAAGACGAAACTTTTGAAAGGCACTTCAAAAAAGGATTTCATGTGGCTGCCAAGGCTGATCAAACTGTTAAGCAACTTTCTTTGTTTTCAGCGATTAAATTGGCACTCCTCAATATGAAGGAAAAACTTTCTCGTAATATTTTAATTGCTTTAGGAAGTAGTATTGGCATTATGAGTGTGGTTTTAATGCTTTCTCTAGGAAAAGGTGTTAACGACTATCTTAACGACCAAATGCAAAAGAATGTCGATCCCACTATTGCAGAGGCACAAATGCCAGTGGAAACGTCAACTAGTAATGGCGATGACGAGCAACCAGATTTAGCTGGACCGACTAGCAAACCCTTTGCTCAATCTGACCTCGATAAACTAGCAACCATCGACCACGTGACAGAAGTCAGCAAAGCCTACTCTAATTTTTCATTTGGTGGATCTGCATTGACCTATGACGACCAATCCTATTCCTTTATGAATTTCTCTACGATTTCTGCCATCATCTCACCAAATGATATCGTAGCTGGAGAGATGCCAGATGATCAAACGATTATGATAAATCAATCCTTAGCGGAAAAAATCAATCAAGATGATCCTGATAGCCTCGTTGGACAGACGGTTTCCATGGTCCTAACGGTTGATACTAAACAAATCACAGGAGACTTCAAGATCAGTGGAATCTACAATCCAAATGGCCCATCAGCTGGCATTGCTGGCGCCCTTGATAGTGTCCAATTTACATATGACCACTTGAAAAAGCTCTATGAAGATAATGGACTCGAGCTTGAACCAAATGCTGCTTACTTAGTCGTTGATGACCGGCAACATACGGATCAAGTCAAACAAGATATCAAATCCCTTGGATATAGCGGCGGGGATGCTGATATCTTAGCAGACACCTTCTCCCAAATGATCGATATTTTCACATATGTCCTGACAGGCGTTGCAGGTATCTCACTGGTTGTCTCAGCTATCATGATTTTGACTGTCATGTATATTTCTGTCGTTGAGCGAACACAAGAGATTGGGGTTATGAAAGCCATCGGAGCTCGCAAGAAAGACATTCGACGTATTTTTGTGAGCGAAGCTTTTCTAATCGGCCTATTTGGCGGCCTAATCGGTATCGGTGTAGCACTATTGTTAACGGTGATTGGGAACAACCTTATTATGGACTTGTTTGACACGACTATCTTGCATCCGACACTCGCCTACCTTTTATTTGGTATAGGTATCAGCATTTTTATCAGTATGATAGCTAGTTTGATCCCAGCGTATTCAGCTAGTCGTCTCGATCCAGTAGATGCTTTAAGACATGACTGATAGCGTGAATTTTGCTTGTTAACCTCAATCTATATTATACTGTAACTAACGAAAGGATGATCAAAAGTGCTATGAGCCCTAACAAATCAGACCAGAAAAATAAAAATCCGCGCCACATGTCTCCTTATACCTACAAACCCTGGGGATATGTCAGGCATTATATTTTAGACCATACTCCAGGAATGCGTGTGTTCAAAACGGTGATTGGTTTGATCATTACGCTCGTAATTGGCTATTATAGGTCATCCGATACGCCTTTTCAAGCAGCTGTAGCAATGGTCGTTTGCTTAAGACCGAGTTTAGGCTCAACGAAAGAAGCCGCTCTTAACCGAATGATGGGAACGCTGATAGCTGGTATTTATGCTTATCTCTTTATTACGATTTTTGAATCTTGGTTACTAATCAGTACCGATTCATTACTCTACTATCTGTTAGTTGGTTTTTTTGGTTTGCCATTGATGATTTTCATCATCAAGATTAATAAAACCGGTGCTACTACAATTACGGTCATCGTTTATTTGATTATTTCTCTGAACAATCAAACAGATGTCTCACCAATTCTATTTGCAACTGAAAGAGTTATTGAAACACTAGTTGGTATCGCCGTTGCCGTTTTTGTTAACTGGTTGCCACAATTGAACCAATTGGAACATTTTTTGAACCAAATGAAATGGCAAGATCGTCGCCGGTTTTATATCACTAAAAATAAGCCGTATATTGAAAATGGTTCGTCACAAACTAGTGATGATCTAACTGATAGCGAGGATAAAACCTCAGACAAGTCTACAACAACTAAAAATCAGTCTAAGAAAAATTAAACTCCCATTTTTTATACCCACATCTTTTAGGCTTGCGTCTCTTTTGCTTGCGTCTCTTTTGTTTATATCTCTTATGCCTACGTCTTTTATGCACACCTTAAAGATATAAATATGACACTACCGACAAAGATGTCACACATAGATGTCATTATGAGAATAACTGCAAGATGCAATCGTGACGACAACTAAAAAGATATAACGACAACTAAAAAAACAGGAGTGGTCCCCCACTACTGTTTTTTGTAATCTATATTAGCAACCCTAGTGTTAAGTCAGTTCATGACTAACACTTTTTTTATGCCCATAAATTCTTGGGGCGAACCATTTATCCAACAAGGGTACTGAAGCGTTCATTACTAAGACAGCAATACCTGCGCCACCCGGTAAATTCAACAGCATCCGTATAAGACCTGTCAATAAGCCACACCCTATTCCAAAGACTTTCTGACCATTAGGAGTCAATGCTCCAGAACTATAATCAGTAGCCATAAAAACGGCTACAAATATCGCTGAACCTGACAAGAGATGCGTCAGCATGAATTGCAGGTCAAACCCTTTTTCTGAGAAGAAAGCAACTGTAACCATTAGAGTTGCCATATACAGTAATGGAATCCATGGATTGATAATTTTTTGAAAAATGAGATAAAGCATTGCTAGTAATAATGCCAATTTACAGGTTTCGCCAACTGGTCCACCCAAGTTATGTCCTATAAATAATTCCCATAATCCAGATGTGCCTGCTGGGACACTACTAGCAAAGTGACCAATAGATTCTAAGGGTGTAGCTGTTGTCACTACATCTTGACTTGGTGTCAATGGCAATACCCAATTAGTAATCCAAGGAGAAAAGAATAATTTCAAACTCACACGGGCCGCGACTGCGGGGTTAAAGGGATTCTTTCCGATACCACCAAATGGCATCTTAACAAGTAAAATTGCTATTGCTGATCCGATCACAATAGTGAATAGCGGTGCTGTGACCGGTAAACTCAAACCAATCAATACTCCCGTCACAACAGCACTGAGATCATTGATCCTCAACGTATCCCGCTTGATATAAACGTACAACCATTCAAAAAAGACAGAAGATGCAGCGCCCACTAAGATCATTAGAATGACCCGTAATCCAAAGTAGTAAACCCCTGCTGCGGCTGGCAAGCATAAGGCTAGTAAAACCTTGGCCATGATCGTATTCGTTTTATTTCGAGTGAAAAAGTGTGGTGAAGGACGTTTATTGAAAGCCTCAAAGCGTTCTTCCAGTGTTTTATCAGTCATCACTTTGCCCCCTCTAAAGCCCTAATGGCTGATTTTGCCTTTCTGATATCGCCTAATAAATCAATATGTGCGGGGCAAATATAACTACAGTTACCACATTCAATACAATCAAGAGCGCCTAGCTCTTTTGCTCTTTCAATATCCCCATTGCGATAAGATTCGCTGATCAAGATTGGTTGTAAACTAACTGGACAAACATTTAAACATTCGCTACAGCGAATACAAGGTTCCTCGGGATCAAACCGACTTTCCTCTGGTGTAAGGGCAATCACACATGAAGTCCCTTTTAAAATCGGATTGTCCGGGTGATTGAACAACCTCCCCATCATGCTACCACCATGAATCATTTTATAGGTTTCATCTTTCAGACCACCACATTGTTCAAGAATGGTTCTTAGTGGCGTCCCAGTTCTTACTCTTAAGTTCTTTGCAATTTTGATACCACCACCAGTCACAGTCGTTATCCGGTCTACTGATGGCTTACCTAAGACAATGGCTTCATAAATTGCATACAAGGTCGAAACATTAATGACTACTGTACGAACATCTGCAGGCAGTTGCCCTGGAGAGACCTCCCGACCCAGAACCGTTTTGATTAGCGTTTTTTCTGCTCCTTGAGGATACAGTGTTGGTAATTCCTCAATACTGATCTCTTGATGGTTTTTGATCGCCTGAGACATATTTCGAACACATTCATGCTCATTTCGTTCGATCGCAATATAGCAATGCTTTAACCCAGGATACAGCTTTTCAAGGACCAATAACCCCTCAACCAATTGTGCCGAATAAGCCATCATCACACGATAATCACTAGTTGAGTAGGATTCACACTCTGCTCCATTAACAATGATTGTATCGATTGTGCTCGCATTTTTGGGAGATAATTTGATATCAGTGGGAAAAGTTGCGCCACCCATCCCAACGATTCCAGCATCCCTAACGCGATCAATAATAGTCTGAGCATCACTCAAACGCCAATTGATTGGTGTGGCAAAGTCTTCTGTGTAGTTATGGTCATTCTGGACTACAACTGTTTTTTCCCGACCATTAACAGTTGTATGCTCTCTTATGGCAATCACCTCGCCAGAGACACTTGAGTGGATATTGGCGGAAATAGGCCCACTTTTTTTGCCCAGTAGCGTACCTACTTTCACCTGATCACCCACCTCTACAACTAAATCTGCCGGCTTACCAATATGCATACTCAGAGGGAAATAGTACAATTCACTCTCTGCGGCCTCCTCGATAGGCAATTCCGCAGTTCTCTCTTTCCTAACTGGTGGATCAATCGTCTTTCTTCCTACTTTGAATGATAGCATTAACTCATCTCCTAACTGAAAACGCACGGTAACAGGATAACATCATATGGTAAATCTTCCGTACAAAATACTGTTTTGGAATCATTACTATTATTTTTGTGAAATAGTAGTCTAACTATAATTATCATATCTAAAATAATAAAAAAGTAAACAATCGCCATAGTCGAAGTATGGCAATCATTTACTTAATAGTCACTCTAACTTTTTTTGTTAAGGTCCTATCAAACCCTTTTTAGAGGACCTTATCTAAGAAGTCTTTGGTTCTTTTTTCTTTAGGATTACTAAATATTTCACTTGGTTTTCCTTGTTCTACAATATAACCGCCATCCATGAATAACACACGGTCCGCTACTTCTCGAGCGAATCCCATTTCATGAGTCACGATTACCATGGTCATCCCATCATTGGCTAGTTTTTTCATGATGTTCAACACATCGCCAACCATTTCTGGGTCAAGAGCACTTGTTGGTTCATCAAAAAGCATGATATCTGGTTCCATCGCTAATGCACGAGCAATAGCCACCCGTTGTTTTTGACCACCTGACAACGAACGCGGATAGGCATCAGCTTTATCATCCAAGCCAACCGTTTCCAATAAATGATGGGATTTTTTCGTATTTTCCTCTTTAGACCCAATCCCTAGGGTATCCGGAGCTAATGTAATATTTTCCGTTACTGTCAAATGTGGGAACAAGTTGAATTGTTGGAACACCATCCCGATTTTACGACGCGTTTTGTTGATGTTTGTTTTGGGATCAGTAAGGACCCAACCATCAACTTCTACTTCTCCACCAGAGATATCTTCTAAGCGGTTCAAGCAACGCAAGAAAGTACTTTTACCAGAACCAGATGGTCCGATTACACAGACAACTTCACCTTCAGTGATTTCAATATCGATGCCCTTTAAAACTTCATTGGTCCCGAAAGTCTTTTTAAGGTCCTTTACAGTCACTATAGTCTTAGTCATTAATTCAATCTCCTTTCAAGCCTGTTGGAAATAAAGGTTAAGATCGTGATGACAATGATATACATGATACCTATGATCATCCACATATTACCAGATGCATACGTTCTAGCAATGATGATCTTACCTGTTTGTGTCAACTCAACTAAGCCAATAACTGAAAGGATAGACGTATCCTTCAAGGTCGTTACAAATTGGTTGATAAATGACGGTACCATGATTCGAATCGCTTGTGGCAAGATGATTTTTGACATTGCTGGGCGATACGGCAACCCTAAGCTTCGAGCGGCTTCCATTTGTCCGACCGGTACGGCATTGACACCACCTCTAAATATCTCACCCATGAAGGCACCAGCATTCAAACTCAGTGAAATGATACCTGCTGCAGTAGACCCTAATTTGATGCCAAACATACTTGGAATCCCAAAGTAAACGAAGAAGGCTAATACAATCATTGGTAACCCTCTAAAGATACCTGTATAAACAACGGCAATGCCGTTTAAAATCGTATTTCTTGAAATACTCATCAAGCCAATCAACATCCCAATGATTAACGAGAATATGATTGAAACTAAGGTAATCAGTAGTGTTCTACCAAGACCATTCAATAATTGTTGCCAATTCGCTTTGATTAAGCCAAAGAATGAATTATCTGCTTTTTCTACTGTTGCATCTTCCCCAAAGTACTTGTTGATGATTTCTTCAAATTCACCGCTAGCTTGTAAGTTAGCTAACCCATCATTGAACATTTGCAATAGCTCAGCATTTTCACCCTTAGAAACGGCAAATCCATAATCAGATTTTGCTTCTTCTGTATCCGTTGGTATCTCAAGATCTAAGCCTTGAGATTTGATAGCATAAGCCATAACAGGCATATCTTCAAAAGCAGCAGCAGAGTTTCCAGCCAGGACGTCTTCGTACATATTGGCTGAATCTTCAAACGTCGTTATTTTCAGATTGTACTCATCTTTGATCGAATTAACAAAGTCTGCACCCGTCGTCCCTGTTTTTACTGCAACAGTCTTGCCATTCAAATCATCATATGACTTGATGCCAGAATCTTTCTTAACAGCAAACGTGGTACCAGCACTGTAATAAGGATCTGAGAAATCAAATGATTGCTTTCTTTCATCCGTGATACTCATACCAGCAATAACACCATCAACTTGCTTAGCCTCTAATGCTTGAACAGCAGCATTAAAACCAAGTGGACGGATTTCGATTTCAAACCCTTGATCCTCAGCTATTGCACGGATAAGATCCATATCTATCCCAACATATTCACCATTATCTTCGTACTCAAATGGTGCATACGTAGTATCAGTTGCAATAATGTATTTCTTCTCATCTGCAGAAGCTTGATGAGACGAGGTCACTAGAAAGAAAGCTAACAATGCCATGACCATACTTATAATCGATAATCGATTTTTCATGAAGTGCACATCCTTTGTTTTATTTATAAACTACCTAATAAGATACTCCTAATTTATGACTTAGGTTATTAGAATCAATCACATTAAAATACTCTCATAATTTAAAAATCTTTGCAACCCACATCTACCACA
>OMJG01000508.1_pt1 | contig 28542 bp, 24 predicted proteins | sample 1646431 | NCBI WGS metagenome assembly OMJG01 (sample SAMN03771674, study PRJEB25209) | food metagenome | isolation source: Cotija cheese | place: Mexico:Jalisco,Michoacan | collected 2011-12-12
CACCACCGCCCGCAGCAGCGTCGGCAGGTCATCGCAGCCGTCCGTCAGATGGCGCCCGGCCAACGCCCGGGGCAGGTCGCCGCCGCGCAGCGCGCCGGCGACCGGGTACTCCAGCCCCAGAGCGCGTCTGGCCTGCCACGCCTCGTCGGCCCGGTCCAGGAGGTGCGACCAGATCCGGGCGACGTCGGGGGACCAGTGGGTCCGTACCGCCGCGATCTGGGCCGCCCTCTCGGTCGGCAGGGCGAGGGTCTCCTTCTCCATCCGATGGAGGACCGGTGGCGCCTCGGTGAGGGCGAATCCGTCGCGGGCGAGCTCGGCGTCCATGTTGCGGCCGGACTTCCCGAAGAGATCGCGCCAGGCCGCGGGCACCTCCAGTACCGGTGGCAGCTCGCCGGACAAGGGACGCCGCGCCCGGGATCGCCATGCGGGATCGGCGGCGACCAGGGTCACCCGGTGGCCCAGCCGGGCCAGACGCAGGCTCGCCGCCAGGGCGATGAGCCCCTCACCGCGGACCTCGATGTCGGATTCGGACGTCACGACCACATTGTCTCCCCGAAGGCCGCCGACCCGCCGCCGTGGCGATGGCCGGGCTGCCCGCCCGGGTGTGAGGAACCTCTCAGCGCAGCGCTGAGAATATCGCAATATGAGACGATATATTGACTGATGAGATCGAATTTGTCCGCGGCGGGCACCGGCCTAGCGTCAGCGTGGGCCCCGGCTCCGGGGTCTTCGGGTCGAGAGGAATCCCAGGACATGGCTGAGCACAGCGTCGCCACACGTCGCCCGCACCGGGCTCGCGTGATGTGCATGTGCCCCTGTCCCCGCTGACGCACAGCCCCTCCCCGCACCATTCCCGCGCCGCCATCCAGGTGCACACCCCGGCGCCCTGCGCCCTCTTTCTGGAGAACATCCATGTCACATGACGAGAACACCGGCCCCGGACCACGCCCGGACGCCGGCGATCCGAGACCCGATCCGATCGTCCTCCCCTCGGGGGCGGTGCTGGCCGATGACGACGCGGAGGAACGTCCGGGCGGCGTCTCCCGGCGGGCGCTCATCGGAGGCGTCACGGCCGCGGCCGTGGGCGGCCTGCTCGTGGGCGGCGTCGGCGGTGGCCTCATCGGACGCGCCACCGGCGGGCCGAAGGCCGCCTCGACGGTGGCCAACCGGCCGCTGTCGGTGATCTACGGGGGCGACGTCTGCGACGCCCCCGCGATCGTGGCCAAGGAGAAGGGCTTCTTCGCCGAGGCCGGCCTCGACGTCACCCTGCACCGCACCGTCGGTGACGAGGACATCAAGGCAGCGGTCGGCTCCGGTCAGTTCGACGCCTCCTCCGGCATCTTCTACTCCTGGCTCAAACCGGTCTCGGAGGGCCAGAACGTCAAATTCGTCGCGGGCCTGCACGCCGGCTGCCTGCGCCTGGTGGCCCCCAAGAGTTTCAAGGGCAAGGTGGCCGATCTCAAGGGAGCCACCATCGGGATCCCCAGCCTCTCCTCGAGCGCCACCATGTTCTTCTCGATGGATCTGCTGGACGCCGGGATCAACCCGCTGCCCGAGGCCAAGCAGGTGAACTGGAAGGTCCTCGACCCGTCGACCCTCGCCGATGCCCTCAAGCGGGGGCAGGTGGACGCCATCGCCACTTCCGACCCGATCGCCTACCGCCCGATCCTCGACGACTACGGCGTCGAGCTGTCCAGCAATATGAGCGGGATGAACGCGCAGGACTACTGCTGCTGCACCGCCCTCAACGGAGACCTCGTCACCAAGGAGGCTCCGCTGGCCCGCACACTCATCGAGGCCTGGTGCCGCGGCTCCCGCTACGTCGCCGGGCATGAGGCCGAGGTGGCCCGTATCGAGGTCGACAAGAAGTACATCGCCGGTGATGTCACCACCATCGAGAAGCTCCTCAAGGGGTACGGCTGGAAGCCCTCGGTGACCAAGCTCAGGGCCTCCCTGCTGCCGGGCATCCGCAAGTTCCAGAAGACCGGCTACCTCGAGGCCTCCGCGGACCCCGAGAAGCTCGCCGACAAGGCCTTCACGACGCTGGGGATCAGGTGGTGACGCGATGACCGCCACGATCTCCTCGCCCGAGCAGGTCAGCCGCTCCCGGCTCACCCGGGAAAGGGACGACGCCCTGACCGTCGACCCGGTGATCCGGGCCGGCCTCACCCGGCGCCACCGCGAACGCACCGCCAACCCTGCGCGGGTGGCCGTTCTGGTGGCCCTGTGGGCGGCCGCCACCCTGGTGATCGCCCTGGTGCCCGACACCGACGCCTACATCGTCCACGGACAGCTTCCCCTGGCGGTGCTCGGCGCCGTCATCACCGTCGGCCTGGCCGTCACATGGCTGGTCGCCCTCCGCCCGGTCGGCCCGCGCCGCCTGGCGGTCTCCCGGTGGCTCGGCCATTGGTCGAGCTGGTGGATCGCCGCCGCAGTCGTCCTCGCCGTCTGGGATGTCGCCACCGCCAAGACCGGATGGGGCAAGCCCCCCTACGTCCCGCCGCCGGGCCAGCTGTTCACCGAGGCGTGGGCGGACCGGGGACTCCTGGGATCCTCCATCGGCCATTCCGCGGGACTGCTGGCCCTGGGCCTGCTCATCGGGGGAGCGGCGGGACTGGCCACCGGCCTGTGGATGGGCTGGTCGAGGCAGGCCGGGTACTGGATCAACCCGATCGTGAAATACATCGGCCCGGTGCCCACCCTGGCCTGGATCCCGATCGTCTTCATCGCCTTCCCCAACACCTTCTGGGCGGCGGTCTTCCTGGTCTCCCTGACCGTCTGGTTCCCGATGACGGTGCTCACCAACGCCGGTATCCGGTCGGTTCCCAAGGAGTACTTCGACGTCTGCCAGACCCTCGGCGCGTCCAACCGCTTCCTCATCTTCAAGGTGTCCCTGCCGGCCGCCCTGCCCAATATCTTCACCGGCATCTTCATGGCCCTGCCGACCGCCTTCGTCACCCTGACCATCGCCGAGACCATGGGCGTCAACTCCGGGCTGGGCTGGTACATCAACTGGAAGAAGGGGTGGAGCGCCTACCCCGCGATGTATGCGGCGATCGCGGTCATGGTGATCTTCTGCGGCTCTCTGCTCACACTCGAACTGGCCATCCGGAACCGCGTCCTGGCATGGCAGAAGGACCTCACACGATGGTGACCCGACCCCACTTCGCACACCCCGCCCCGACCTCGTCGGAATCCGCCGGCCCGCAGACCAGGGGGGCCATCGACATGCTCGACATCTCCCAGGCCTTCCTCAACCACGGCGAGCCCCTCCCGGTGCTCGACCACGTCAACCTCTCGGCCGGACCGGGCAGCTTCGTGAGCCTCGTCGGGCCCTCCGGCTCCGGCAAGTCCACGCTGCTGCGCCTGGCAGCCGGCCTGGACAGGCCGCTCACCGGCCGGGTCTACGTCGACGGACGCCGGGTCAGGCGCCCCGACCCCTCCCGCGGGCTGGTCTTCCAGGACCCGACCCTGCTGCCGTGGCTCACGGTCGGCCAGAACATCGGCCTGGGGCCCCAGGTGCAGGGCCGTGCCGACGACCCGGAGCAGCGCCGGCGCGTCGACGAGATGATCGATCTGGTGGGCCTCCAGGAGTTCCGCGACGCCCTGCCCTCGGAGCTGTCCGGCGGCATGGCCCAGCGCACCTCGCTGGCCAGGGCCCTGGTCACACGGCCCGAGATCCTGCTCCTCGACGAGCCCCTCGGAAAACTCGACGCCCTCACCCGCTCCTCCCTCCAGACCGAGATCGCCCGGCTGTGGGAGCACCAGGGATTCACCGCCCTCATGGTGACCCACGACGTCGAGGAGGCCCTGCTGCTCTCCGACCGGGTCGTCGTCTTCTCACCGCGCCCCGCCCGAGTGCTCGAGGACGTCGCCGTCGATCTGCCGCGGCCCCGGACCCAGGACGATCCCCGCTTCCGCGAGCTCCGCCGCCACATCCTGGAGCTGCTCGCCTGAGTGACTGGCCGCCGGCCGTGGTATCTGTCTGCCATGGCCGTCGATCCCAGTACCGTCGATCCCAGGTCCGTTGATCCAATAGTGTGCCTGCACGGCATCACGAGCTCCCACACCACATGGGGCGGCCTGGTGCTGGCCACCAAGCCGCACGGCGTCGACCCCCATTGCCTCACCCTGCTCGGCCACGGGCCGCTCGGCGCCAGGCGACGGGTCGACGGCTACAGCCTGGAGGCCTTCGTCGCCGATGTCATGGCCCAGATCAACCGGCTGGGCCTGGAGCGCTTCCAGCTCGTCGGGCACTCCCTGGGCGCCCACCTGGCCAGCATCATCGCAGAGAGCTTCCCGCAGCGCATCAGCCGTCTGGTGCTCGAGGAGCTGCCGGTGCCCGCACGCTCCAGAGCCGACTCCGGGCCGGTCCGACACCGCTGGTCGGGCCTGGCCATCAAGGTCGGCGCGCTGTCGGGATGCCGGCGTTTCGACCCGGTGATGGTCTCACGCGTCCTCGACCAGCTGGGTACGCCCCGACCCGGATGGTGGCAGGGACTGGCGCGCATCACCATGCCGGTTCTCATGATCGGCGGCGGGACGACCTCCTATCTCGATCAGGACCGGTTGTCCCTGGTCGCGGCCGAGCTCCCCGACGCCCGGCTGATCCGGATCGACGGCGGCCACCGGGTGCACATCACCCGCGAGGCGGAGTTCCTGGCCCGGGTGGTGCCCTTCCTTCTCCAACCGGATCAGCCCTGAGCGTGGTCGACTCAACCCTGTTTGGTGTTTCGGGAGGACGTGTCTAAAGTTGAGTGCGTAAGGCTCAAGGAGCCACGGGGTGAGTGATCGCCCCACCACAGACACAGATCACGAGCACAGAGGACCGACCGATGTCACGCACTTTCGACCCCTTCAACGAGATGGACCGACTCTTCTCCGGCGTCTCCCGCACTCCGGCCTCCGTCGCGATGCCGATGGACCTCTACCGGGACGGAGACTCCTACGTCGCCGAGATCGATCTGCCCGGGGTGGACCCGGCCAGCATCGACATCGACATGGACGGCCAGACCCTCACGGTCCGCGCCGAGCGCAGCTCCCACACCGGCGAGGGCACCCAGTGGCTGACCCGCGAGCGCGCCGAGGGCACCTTCGCCCGCCAGCTCACCCTGGGCAACGGCCTGGCCGCCGAGCGGATCAGCGCCGACTACTCCGACGGCGTGCTGCGCCTCACCATCCCCGTCGCCGAGGCCGCCAGGCCGCGCAAGATCGAGGTGCGCCACTCCGACTCGGCGGTGCACAGCAGCGTCGAGAGCTGAGCCCCGCCGATCATCCGGCGGGGTGGACGGGGTGGCCCCCGAACTGCTGACGCATCGCGGCCACCAGCCTCATCGCGGGGGAGTCGTCCTGCCGTGAGGCGAACCTGGCGAAGAGGGAGGCCGAGATCGCAGGGACCGGCACGGCGGCGTCAAGTGCCGCCTCGACGGTCCAGCGACCCTCGCCCGAATCGTCCGCCCAGCCGCTGATCCGCGACAGTCCCGGATCCGAGCGCAGCGCCTCGGTGCACAGGTCCAGCAGCCAGGAGCGGATCACGGTGCCGGAGCGCCAGGCGTCGAAGACCTCGGTGATGCTGTCGACCGGGGAGTCGGCGGCCAGAAGTTCGTAGCCCTCGGCGTAGGCCTCCATGAGGGCGTACTCGATCCCGTTGTGCACCATCTTCGCGTAGTGGCCGGCGCCGACCGCTCCGGCGTGCACCAGGCCCGAGCCGTCCTCGGGGGCCAGGGCGGTGAGCACCGGCCAGATGGCGCGGACGTCGTCCGGCGAGCCGCCGACCATCAGGCCGTAGCCGCCCTCGGCTCCCCAGACACCTCCTGAGACGCCGCAGTCGGCATATCCGATGTCGTGGGCGGCCAGCCGCTCGGCCCGGGGCGCGTCGGCCGTCCACCTCGAGTTGCCGCCGTCGACGACGACGTCTCCGGCGCCGAGGAGCGGGGTCAGCTCTGCCAGGGTGTCGTCGACCACGCCTTCCGGCAGCATGATCCACACGATCCGCGGGCCCGGCCCGAGCCGGGTCACCATCGACTCCAGGGAGTCGGCGTCGCGCAGGGCCGGGTTCCGGTCGTAGCCGACGACGTCGATGCCGCGGTGCTTGAGCCGGTCGCGCATATTGGCGCCCATCCTGCCCAGGCCGACCAGTGCGATCCTCATATTCATGTCCTTGTCCTTCGGTGGGGAGTGCGGGGGTCAGACGACCACGGAGACGAGCAGCACCAGCACCAGGCCGGTGACCGACAGGATCGACTCCATGACCGACCAGGTCTTGATGTTCTGGCCGACGGAGACGCCGAAGTACTCCTTGATGAGCCAGAACCCGGCGTCGTTGACGTGCGAGAAGAAGACGGAGCCGGAGCCGACGGCCAGCACCATGAGCGCCGCCTGGGTGGGCGGCAGGCTTGCGGCGACGGGCTCGAGGATGCCCGCGGTGGTCACGGTGGCGACGGTCGCCGATCCTGTGGCGAGCCGGATCGCCACCGCCACGAGCCAGGCCATCAGGAGCGGGGAGAGGTGGGAGCTGTTGATGCCGTGGGCCAGCAGGTCGGCGATACCGGTGTCGATGAGGACCTGCTTGAAGCCGCCGCCCGCGGCGACGATGAGGAGAATGCCGGCGATGGGCGGAAGGGCGTTGCCGATCGAGTCCGAGATCGCGTCCTTGTCCAGTCCGGAGGCGCGGCCGAGGGTGAAGATGGCCAGCAGGGCGGTGATCAGCAGCGCGAACATGGGTTGGCCGATGAAGTCGAGGACGTCGCGGACGGTGCTTCCCTCGGAGGTGAAGATGTCGGCGACCGCCTTGCCCATCATGAGCACCACGGGCAGCAGGACGGTGACCATGGTCATGGCGAAGCCCGGCCGGCGCGGGGCGATTCCGGAGCGGCCCTCGGCGTCGGTGTCCATGAAGAGGTCGGGTGCCTCCACCGGGACCCACCGTGCCGCCAGTGTCGAGAAGAGCGGGCCGGCGATGATGACGGTCGGCACCGCGATGAGGATGCCCAGCCCCAGGGTGGCACCGAGGTCGGCCCTCAGCAGTCCGATGGCGGCGAGGGGGCCGGGATGCGGGGGCACCATGGCGTGCATGGTCGACAGTCCCGCGAGCGCGGGGATGCCGACTCTCATGAGGGGCAGCTTCGAGCGGCGGCTGACGAGCAGGATGACGGGGACCAGGAGCACCAGGCCGATCTCGAAGAACATCGGCAACCCGATGATCGCCCCGACCAGCGCCATCGCCCATGGCAGCGCGCGTGGTGAGGCCTTCCCGACGAGGGTGTCGACGATCCTGTCGGCGCCTCCGGAATCGGCGAGGAGCTTTCCGATGATCGCACCCAGGGCGATGAGCACCCCGACGCTGGCCACCGTGGCGCCGACTCCCGAGGAGTAGCTGTCGAGCATCTCGGCGAGATTCATCCGGCCGATCGCCCCGACGAGCAGGGAGCCGATCGTGAGGGCCAGGAAGGGATGCAGTTTGAACCTGGTGATGAGCAGGACGATGACGGCGATGCCGACGAGGGCGGCGAGTATGAGTTGGCCTCCGGGGGCCGTCGGCGTCGTCGCCTCGAGCGCAGTGAACATGTGGACTCCTCCTCGAGTCGGATGAACGGATCAGTTGAGGGTGGTGGTGTCGCCGTGACCGGCCAGCCAGGCGACTGTCCGGTCGACGATCTCGTCGACGGTGGCGGTGACCTCGACGGTGATCCCCGGCTCGTCGGGCTCGAGGGGCTCGAGAGTGTCGAATTGGGAGTCGACGAGGCTGGCGGGCATGAAGTGACCTTCGCGCCCGGAGACCCGCTCGACGATGAGGTCCCGGGATCCTGCCAGGTGGATGAAGGGGACGCCGGGGCAGGACCTCCGGAGAAGATCCCGGTAGCTGCGACGCAGTGCCGAGCAGGTGGCGACGGCACCGGTCTCCCGGTGATCGTGGAGCCACTCGCCGATGGTGATGAGCCAGGGTCTGCGGTCGTCGTCGTCGAGCGGATGCCCGGCCGACATCTTGTCGATATTCGCCTGCGGGTGCAGGTCGTCCCCGTCGACGTAGGGCACGCCCAGCCGCTCGGCGAGCCGGCCGCCGACGGCGGTCTTCCCGGACCCCGCGACGCCCATGATGATCGCGATCGGCGGGGTGGTGGGTTCTGTCATGTCTCCTCCTTGAGCTCGTCCACGCTGACGGTGTTCAGACTAGATCAAAACATCATACGTAATCAAGTGTTAATCTCAGCTAGTAAGACGAATTATGCTCGAGGGACGGTTGAAGACATTCGATACCATGTCGACATGGCCGTCACCTTCCTCGCCCGGACCGTCTCCGACGAGCTCGGACGCCGCATCGTCGACGAGGAGCTGCCCGCAGGGCGACGCATGACCCTGGAGGCGATCGAGTCCGAGTTCGAGGTGTCGCGCAGCGTGGCCCGGGAGGCCGTGAAGATCCTGGAATCCCTGCACATGGTGCGCTCCCGGCGACGTGTCGGGATCGAGGTCCTCGACGCCGCGAGCTGGGATGTGCTGGCGCCGAGGGTCATCGACTGGCACCTGTCCGGCCGTCGCCGTGCCGAGGAGCTCACCTGGATCAGCGAGTTGCGATCGGGGGTCGAGCCGATCGCGGCGAGGCTCGCCTCGACGCGAGCCGACCCTCACCAGTGCGCCGAGCTGACCGGGGCGGTGATGGGGATGGCGGCCGCGGCGTCGGGCCCCGACCTGGAGTCCTACCTCGGCCACGACATCGTCTTCCACCGCACCCTCCTGCTGGCCAGTGGGAATCCGTTGATCGCAGAGCATGCCGAGGTGGTCGAGGCGGTGCTGAGGGGCCGGACCAACCTGCTGCCCTTCGTGCCGAATCCTGCGGCCATCGCGCTGCACCGGGAGGTGGTGGACGCGGTGATCGGGCACCGCGGCGAGGATGCCGAGGAGGCCATGAGACAGATCGTCGCCGAGGCCCAGGAGGCGATGGGGGCCTGATCCCCGGTCTCAGCGCAGGAAGAGGGCCCGCAGCCGGGTCGTCGTCAGCCACATGCCGAGCCCCGTCATCACCACGAAGTAGAGCGCGTGGCCGCCGGTGACCCAGGTGAGGTGACCCACCGACAACTGCCTCATCATCTCAACGCCGTGCCACAGGGGCATCGCCTCCACGACGTACTGGACGGCCCGCGGGTAGACGGTGATCGGGTAGAGGGTGGCCGAGAACAGGAACATCGGCAGCAGGATGAAGTTGATGAGGTCCATCTGCTGGAAGGTGCGCATGAAGCTGGTGATGCCCATCCCGAAGGATGCGAATCCGAAGGCGACCAGCACCGCGGCGGGCACCATGAGTACCGCCCACCAACTTGTCACCAGGCCCATCGCCACCATCACGGCCATGAATCCCAGTGCATAGATGAGGCCGCGGACCAGCGCCAGGAGGATCTCGCCCAGGGCCACGTCGAGGGGACCCAGCGAGGTCTGCAGCATCGCCTGGTAGAGCTTGGCGAAGTTGAGTTTGAAGAAGACGTTCCAGGTGGAGTCGTAGATCGCCCCGTTCATCGCCGAGGTGGCCAGCAGAGCGGGGGCGATGTAGGCGGCGTAGGAGACCGGACGTCCACCGGGGCCCGCCACGGTGCCCACCAGACCTCCCATCCCCAGGCCCATCGCCAGCAGGTAGAGCACCGGCTCGAAGAAGCCGGAGATCAGCACCGCCCAGTTCTGCGACCGGACCGCCAGGTAGCCGCGCTCCAGGACGGCCCCGACATTGCCCGAGTACAGCCCTGGCAGGGGACGTCGGCGCGACAGACGCGCCACGATCTCCGGGGTCCGCGGATCCGGTGCCGAGCTCATTGCGACAGCCTCCTGGCGTAGATCCGGGCGGCGCACACCAGACCCGCCGCCGAGGCGGCGACGAGGAAGACCAGATGCACCCCGACCAGCCAGGCGGGCTCGCCGGCGCCGTAGGTGACGTCGCGGGCCAGCTGGGTGCCGTGCCAGATGGGGGAGATCCAGCCGATCCACTGCAGGTAGACCGGCATCGTCGACAGGGGGAAGTAGGTGCCGGAGAAGAGCATCAGCGGCATCACGACGAATCGCTGGACGAAGGTGAACTGGGAGGAATCGGTCACCAGGCTGGCCGCGTAGGCCTGCAGGGGCGCCCCGAAGGCCGAGGAGGAGAGCACGGTGACCGGGATCGACAGCCAGGACCAGGCTCCCGGGGCCCCGCCGAAGGCCAGCATGATGCCCCAGAAGATGACCGCCTGGGCCACGAACCGCAGCATCACCGCCAGGTGGTGACCCAGGGCGATCTGGCCCGGGCCCACCGGGGTGGCGGACGGTCCCTCGTAGAGATGATTCCAGCGGAATCCCTCCATCACGGGGTAGGACAGCTCGCCGGTGGCGCTGAGCACCACCGTCGAGACCATGATCGCCGGCGCCACGAAGACCAGGTAGGGGACGCCGTCGACGGTCGTGCCGTTCGCGCTCACCAGCGCTCCCAGCCCGATCCCCATGGCCACCATGTAGAGCAGCGGGGTGCCGATGGCGAAGCCGACCATCGACCAGCCGTAGGAGCGCATCTGCATCAACCGCCAGCGGGTCACCGGCCAGAACCCCCAGCGCCGGGCGGTCGCCGCCATCTGTTCGGGCGTCCGAGGTGTGCCCCTCCCGGTGATGTCGGAGCCGGATCCGTGGATGTGGGTGCTCATGTCAGTCGATGAGGGAGCGGCCGGTGAGGGTGAGGAAGACGTCCTCCAGGCTGGTGCGGCGCACCAGGGAGGTGGTCGGCGTCAGGCCCAGGGCGGTGACCTCGGCCAGCGCCTCGTCGCCGGAGTCGGCGTAGATGAGGATCCGGTCGGGCAGCACCTCGCGACGCACCCCCACCCCGGACAGCCGGTGCACGGCCTCCTCGTTGCGCGCCGAACCGAATCTCAGTTCGAGGACCTCCCGGGAGCAGTAGCGGCGGATCAGCTGCGCGGGGGAGCCCTCGGCCATGATCGCGCCGTGGTCGATGACGACCAGACGGTCGCACAGCTGCTCGGCCTCGTCCATGAAGTGGGTGGTCACGACCAGCGTCACTCCCTGCTCCTTGAGCCGGAAGAGGCGGTCCCACAGGATATGACGGGCCTGCGGGTCGAGCCCGGTGGTGGGCTCGTCGAGCAGCAGGATCGACGGCTCGTTGATGAGTCCGCGGGCGATGGTGAGACGCCGCTTCATGCCTCCCGACAGGTGGGTCACCTTCTCGGCGGCCTTGTCGGTGAGCTGGGCGAATTCCAGCAGATCGGCCACCTTGGGTCGCAGCCAGGAGGTGGGCAGCCCGAAATAGCGGCCGTACATGAGCAGATTGTCGGCGACCCGCAGCTCCTCGTCGAGATTGTCGTTCTGGGGGATGACGCCCAGATGAGCGCGCACCTCGGGGCCGTGGGTCTGGGGGTCCAGGCCCATCACCGACAGATCCCCTCCGGAGCGTCCCAGGGTGCCCCCGATCATCCTCATGGTGGTGGACTTGCCGGCCCCATTGGGCCCCAGCAGGCCGAAGGACTCCCCGGGGCGCACATCGAGGTCGATGCCGTCGACGGCCACGAAATCGCCGTACGTCTTGCGCAGGTCCCGGGCTCGGATGACGGGCTTCTCACTCACCTGCCCGAGGCTAGCGAAGCCCCGTGCCGTCAGTGCTCCTCGAAGGCCTCCGGGGGAGGGCAGGAGCAGACCAGGTGACGGTCTCCGTAGGCGTTGTCGATGCGCCCGACCGGCGGCCAGTACTTCGCCTGGATGCGGGTCACCGGGTTGACGTGCAGCCCGGCCTCGGCGTCCCGGGTGGCCGAGGCCACCATGCCGGGGTAGGCGGCCTCCCTCCGGGAGTAGGGATGGTGCCACTCGTCGTCCAGCAGACGCGCCGCGGGGTGCGGCGCGTTGACCAGCGGATTGTCGTCGGCGGGCCAGTCCCCGGCGGCGACCTTTCCGGCCTCGTCGACGATGGCGAGCATCGCCTCGCAGAACCGGTCCAGCTCGGAGAGGTCCTCGGACTCCGTGGGTTCGACCATCAGCGTCCCGGAGACCGGGAAGGACATCGTGGGGGCGTGGAAGCCGTAGTCGATGAGCCGTTTGGCGACGTCGTCGACGGTGATCCCGGTGTCGTGGGTGAGCGGTCGCAGATCCAGGATGCACTCGTGGGCCACCAGGCCGTTGGCACCGGTGTAGAGCACCGGGATCCGCGATCCGAGGCGCCGGGCGACGTAGTTGGCGTTCAGAACGGCCTGGCCGGTGGCCTCGCGCAGGCCGTCCAGGCCCATGAGCCGGATATAGGCCCAGGAGATCGGCAGCACCCCCGCCGAGCCGAAGGTCGCCGCGGCCACCGGGTGGCCGGAGTGCTCGACGGTGCCGCCGCCGGCCAGCGGATGATCCACCCGGGTTCCGACCGGGCTTCCAGGCATGAAGGGGGCCAGATGGGCCTTGGCCGCCAGTGGGCCGACACCGGGCCCGCCGCCGCCGTGCGGGATGGCGAAGGTCTTGTGGAGATTCAGATGGGAGACGTCGCCGCCGATCTCCCCTGGCCGGGCCACCCCGACCAGGGCGTTCAGGTTGGCGCCGTCGATGTAGACCTGCCCGCCGGCGTCATGGACCATCCGGCAGACCCGGCGCACCTGCGTCTCGTAGACGCCGTGGGTCGAGGGGTAGGTGATCATGATGGCGGCCAGCTCGTCGGAGTGGGTCGCGATCTTGGCGGCCAGATCGGCGAGGTCGATGTTCCCGGCCTCGTCGGAGGCGACCACGACGACACGCATCCCGGCCAGGGCGGCCGAGGCGGCGTTGGTGCCGTGGGCCGAGGAGGGCACCAGGCAGACCCGGCGGCCGTCCTCGCCGCGGGAATGGTGGTACCCGCGGATGGCCAGCAGCCCGGCGTACTCGCCCTGGGATCCGGCGTTGGGCTGGAGGCTGACTGTGTCGTAGCCGGTGAGCTGGGCCAGCCAGGTCTCCAGATCGGCGATCATCGCCAGACTGCCCTCGGCGTCGGAGGCCGGTGCGTAGGGGTGCAGGTCCGCGAAAGCGGGCCAGCTGATCGGCTCCATCTCGATCGCGGCGTTGAGCTTCATGGTGCACGAACCCAGAGGGATCATGCCGCGGTCCAGCCCGAAGTCACGGTCGGCCAGACGCTTGAGGTAGCGCATCATGGCGGTCTCGGAGCCGAAACTGTTGAAGACCGGATGGGTGAGGTAGTCGCTGGTGCGGATCAGCGCGGTCGGCCACTCCCAGCCGGCATCTGCCCCGGTGACCGCCGGGGCCGGGTCGTGGGCCGAACCGCACAGCCCGACGAGGTCGGCCACCTCCTCGTCGGTGACCGTCTCGTCGAGGCTGATGCCGAGAGTGTCGTCGTCGATGAGGTCGAGGGTGAATCCGGCGGTGCGGGCCGCCTCCCACAGGTTCCGCGCGCCGCCGGGGACCCGGATGCGGAGGGTGTCGAAGAAGGGTTCGACGCCGATCGGGAATCCCGCCGCCCGCAGCCCCTCGGCGAGTCGGACGGTCTGGGCGTGCACCCGGGTGGCGATCCGGCGGATCCCCCGGGGGCCGTGCCACACGGCGTACATGCCGGCCATCACGGCCAGCAGCACCTGGGCGGTGCAGATATTGGAGGTGGCCCGGTCGCGGCGGATGTGCTGCTCGCGGGTCTGAAGTGCCAGCCGGTAGGCGGGTATGCCGTCGGCGTCTCGGGAGGCGCCCACCAGCCTGCCGGGGAGCTGACGCTCCAGCCCCTTGCGCACCGCCATGTAACCGGCATGCGGGCCGCCGAAGCCCAGCGGGACGCCGAACCTCTGGGTGGATCCGACGGCGACGTCGGCGCCCATCTCGCCCGGTGGGGTCAGCAGAGCCAGCGCGAGGATGTCGCATTCTGCGACGCAGATCCCCTTGGCGGCGTGGACGGCCTCGAAGAGATCGCCCGGGTGCCAGATCCGGCCGTGCCCGTCGGGATAATCGGCCAGCACCCCGAAACAGCCCTGCTCGACCTGCGGCCCCCAACTGCGGGGGTCGGTGAGGTCGGCCTCCACCAGTTCGATGTCCAGGGCCTCCGCGCGTCCGGCCAGGACGGCGCGCACCTGGTCGAGAACGGCGTCGCCGATGAGGAAGCGCCGGCTCTTCGCACGGCTGGCCCGACGTGCCAGGAGCATGGCCTCGGCCGCGGCCGTCGCCTCGTCGAGAAGCGAGGAGTTGGCGACGTCCAGGGCGGTGAGGTCCTCGACCATCTGCTGGAAGGTGATGAGGGCCTCCAGCCGGCCCTGGGAGATCTCGGGCTGGTACGGGGTGTAGGCGGTGTACCAGGACGGGTTCTCCAGCACATTGCGCCGGATCACCGCGGGGGTCACGGTGCCGTGGTATCCGCGCCCGATGAGGGGGCGGCCGGGGTGGTTGCGCGCGGCCAGAGCGGTGAGTTCGCGCCGCACACCGGCCTCGTCGGTGGCCGCCGGCAGGGACGGCGCATCGACGGGATCCAGGATGTCGGCGGGGGCCGCCAGCTCGATGAGCCGGGTGAGGCTGTCGGCCCCGAGAGTGCCCAGCATCCGGTCCCTGTCGCCGGTGATGGCGCCCACATGGCGCGATGAGAAGGTGTCACCCTGGCGGCTGGGGCGGGTGCTGGTCATGGTGGTCCTCACGATCTGATCGACGGGGGCGGGCTCTCAGTCCGCGGTGAGCTCGAGGTAGGCGGAGCGGTCGAGCAGGTCGTCGGGCACCTGGGCGTCGGCGACCTTGAACAGCCACCCCTTGCCGAAGGGGTCGGAGTTGACCAGTTCGGGGGAGTCCTCGATCTCCGCGTTGACCTCGCTCACAGTCCCCGAGACGGGGGAGAAGAGGTCGGAGACCGATTTCGTGGACTCGACCTCCCCGATCGCCTGCCCGGCGGCCAGCTCGTCGCCCTCCCCGGGCAGTTGGACGAAGACGACGTCACCGAGCTGCTCGCCGGCGAAGTCCGTGATGCCGACGGTCGCGACTCCGGTGGCCGGATCGAGGGCCACCCACTCGTGCTCTTTCGAGTACTTCAGATCGGTCAGTTCCATGGGATCTCCCTGGGTCGATGTTCGGACGGGCCTCAGGCCCGCTTGTAGAAGGGCAGCGGGACGACGGTGTACGGCTGCGCTGTGCCGCGGACGTCGACGTCGAGCGCGGTTCCCTCCGCGGAGCTGCCCGGGTCGACGTAGGCCATCGCCACGGGATGGCCGAGGGTGGGGGAGAGGACCCCCGAGGTCACCTCGCCGACTGTCGCGCCGCCGGCGTCGAGCACCGGGTATCCGGCCCGCGCGGCCCGCCTGCCCTCACCGGCCAGGCCCACCAGCACCCGGTCGGAGGATCCGTCGCGACCCTCCAGCGCGGAGCGGCCGACGAAATCGCAGTCCTTCTTGAAGGACACCACCCGTCCCAGGCCGGCCTGGGACGGCTTGACGGCGGTGCTGAGCTCGTGGCCGTAGAGCGGCATCCCGGCCTCCAGCCGCAGCGTGTCGCGGCTGGCCAGCCCGCAGGGGATCAGGTTGAAGTCGGTGGCCTGACGCAGCCGGCGCCACAGCCGCTCGGCGGCGGCCCAGGGCACGTAGAGCTCGTAGCCGTCCTCGCCGGTGTAGCCGGTGCGGGCCAGCAGGAAGGCGTCCCCCTGGAACTTGCCGAACCTGCACCAGTAGTAGGGCAGGCTCTCGATCTCCTCGGGATCCAGGTTCGAGGCGGACAGGGCATTGCCGACGACGTCGACGGCCTGGGGACCCTGGACGGCGATGAGGGCCGTGTCTTCGGTCTCGTCGAGGACCTCGGCGTCGAACCCGCTCGCCCGCTCGGTGAGCTCGGCGACATCGGTGGCGGTGTTCGCAGCATTGGCGACGACCAGGTAGTCACCGCCGGGCATGTGGTAGACGACCAGGTCGTCGAGGATGCCGCCCTCGGGGTCGAGCAGCATCGTGTACTTCGCCCGCCCCTCCGGCACCTTGGACAGGTGACCGGCGAGAGCGTGGTCAAGGGCCTCACCGGCCTGCCGGCCTCGGACCCGGATCTCTCCCATGTGAGACAGGTCGAAGACCCCGGCGGAGGTGCGCACGGCGCGGTGCTCGTCGAGGTCCGAGGTGTATCGCAGCGGCATCTGCCAGCCGCCGAAATCGGTGAGTTGGGCACCCAGCACGTCGATGTGCAGCTGCTCCAGTGGCGAGTGTTTCAATTCTGGGCTGGACATGGCTCCTCCAAGCGTCATCCTGACCACTCCGGGGGCCCGGAAGGCCCCCTCAGAAGGAAGTATGGCACGCGGCGAGGGGGCTCGTCCGCCGACGCGGAAAGTGGCGGTGGAGGCGGGCCCGGGCAGGCTGGGGCCCTTGTACACCCTCGTGCCGAGGCGCCGACCGTCGGGGGCCTCGTTCCGGTTTCGCGGGGTCTCCCCACCGCCTACACTTAGCCCTACAAGGGGACCGCCGGTATTGGCTGGGACCGTTTTCCAAGGAGGTGCGCCATGCCACTGTCAGCCGAGGAGCAGAGGCGTCTGGCTGAACTCGAGGAGTCTTTGTCGGCCGACGATCCCGGTTTCGCGCGGACCTTCAGCCGCAACGCGCCCCGGCCGCGGAAGAAGGCGGCCGGCGGGAGCGGGTCACGTGGCCGGACTGTGGGCTGCAGCCTGGCCATCGCCCTCGGAGTGGTGATGCTGCTCGCAGGAGTCGAGAAGAGCTGGATCATCAGTGTCATCGGCTTCGTGGTGATGCTGGTCGCCAGCCTCGCCCTCTACGGCGGGCTGGGCGGACGCCGGCCCCGCGCCGGGGCCGCCCGGGACAAGGCCCGGTCCGACCATCCCGCAGGAGGCGGCCGGCAGTCCTTCACCGAGAAGATGGAGGAGCGCTGGCGTCGCCGTTCCGACGGCCAGCGCTGAGAACCCGATCCCGGCTCGAGGGCCCCGCATCATGGTGCGGGGCCCTCGATCTGTCCATCCGGGCGTCCTCGGGGGCACCCCGCCAGGGCCTCAGCCCCGGCCGCTCCTGTGCCACAGCGAGGCGGGCAGCCAGCCCGCCAGGAGGTTGGAGCGAGGGGTCTGACCGGCCTTCAGCGCCCTGCGCACGACGGAGACGTCCCCCGTCACGTCACCCAACTCGCCGAGGGACCGGGCGTAGCGGGCCCTCTCCTCGGCCATCGCCAGGCGGTGCAGAGCACCGGCGCCGGGATCGCCGAGCTGTCGGGAGGCCTCATCGAACTGCTGACGAGGGCTGCCGGTGGGCCAGACCAGACCGTGATCGGTCCACGAGTCGTGCACCTCGCGCCACGCCCCGGCCACCAGCTCGGAGGGATCATCTGCCGACATGCGGCGCCTGCGCCGTGCCGCCCGTACGGTCATCGGGGCCAGGCACAGTGCGAGGACGACGAGGACGGCCGCGGCGATCCTCCAGATGATGTTCCACGGGATCGACGAGCCGGTCGACGAGGTGGCGCCGGGCTCGGGGCTCGAGGAGGTCGACGGGCTCGCGGAGGCCGACGGGGAGGAGCTGGGGACCGACGTCCCCGCGGAGGGGGAGGCGGAGCTGCTGGGCACCGAATCGGGGTTCTCGACGCTCCATGCCGGGGCGCTGGCCACCGCGGCGGTCGGCTCGAAGCGGACCCAGCCGTAGCCCTGGAAGTACAGCTCGGGCCAGGCGTGCATGTTGCTGGCCTTGACACTCCAGCGGTCGCCCTGACGTGTGCCGGGCAGGAAGCCCACGGAGACACGCGAGGGGATGCCCTCGATCCTGGCCATCAGAGCCATCGCGGAGGCGAAGTGGATGCAGTATCCCGAGCGGGTCTTCGTGAGGAAGTTCGTCAGGACGCTGTAGCCGTCACCGGGCGGGGCGGTGGTGCTGTAGGTGAAGCGGCGCGGATCGCGCAGCCATTCCTGGATGGCCACCGCCTTGGACACCGGGGTGTTCTCAGTGGCCGTGATGCTGTGGGTCAGCTTGAGGATCTGCTCGGGGACGTCCTTGGGGACGGTCGTGGTCCCCTTGTCGGCGGGGGTGCCGGCGGCAGCCTGGGAGAAGCTTCCCAGGTCCGGGTCCGGGCTCATCGACGTCACCGAGTAGGACAGTCCCCGGGTGGCATCGGTGCGGTCGTTGGCGGTGCTGATGACCGTGAGATTGGTCGGATCCCAGGCCCAGTCGCCCTGGGGCGCGGTGAGCGGGGCGTAGGGGGCCGGCAGGTATTCCGAGCCGAAGTCGCCGATCTGGACGTTCACGGTGCGCCGGGTGCTGGAGGCGTTGAGCCCCGGCACCGAGGCGGGTGCGTCCTGGGACAGGTTCACCGGGCTGACGTGCCAGCCCGAGGAGTTCACCCTGGTCAGCGAGGCCAGCCGGAGGTACTCGCCGGTGCGGCTGGGGGTGTTGTAGCGCAGCACCACGCTGTTGGACTGCTGGTTGAGGTTCTTCTGGAGGTCGATGGTCGGATCGGCGAGCTGCAGGGGGCCCGATCCGCGCGGCCGGGGGGAGTTGATGTCGAGGCTGCCGAAGGTGGGCAGCACGGACCCCAGCACGAGAGACAGGGCCAGGGCGGGGATCGCGACGGCGACTCCCAGCCCCCCCAGCGCGGTCCCCGCGGCGCCACGGTGCCGCGACGATCCGGAGTCCGCGGAGTCGGAGGACAGGTTGCGCGTCCATCGACGGCTGGTCGTCAGCTGCTCGGCCAGCAGCACCCCCAGGTAGCCGACGGCCATCAGGACGAAGGACCACCACGGGATGTCCTGCCGCAGCGTGAGGGCCGGGATGATGTAGAGGGTGAGCAGTGGCGCGATCGCCCACACCGGGCTCTCGAGGGTGAGGACGAGGATGTCGGCGAGGATCGTCACCAGGCCGATCAGCAGCACCATGAGCCACCGCACGCCGGCGTCAGCCGGTAGCGGCGCGGCCTGGGTCTGAACGGTGACCGAGGACTCCAGGAGTACGCGCCACAGCTGCTGGAACCAGGAGCCGCCGACGTTCAGGGAATGGGCCGCCGAGAATCCCAGGCCCACGCCGATGCCGAGCAGCACCAGGGCCTGGAGGACGTGGATCACCCAGCAGGCCAGCCTCAGCCACCGGCCTGTCACCGAGATCGCCTCGATGATGAGGACCGTCAGACCGGCGAGCAGGATGTAGCCGCGGTCGGCCGTCAGGGGGATCAGGGTCACCGAGCCCAGCACCATCGCGACGGCGACGGCGATGCTCGTCGACCACACGGTGGCGTCGAGGCCGAAGGTGGGGGACTGGGTGCCGGTGGAGGGGGAACGGCGGCTCACAGCACGGCCCCCGTCCGCTCGAACCGGGACCAGGCCGCAGGCACGGCGTCGTCCATGCGGGCGGTGACGACCTGCCAGCCGTGCGCCGACAGCTGGTCGACGGCGCGGTCGTGCTCGTCGACCTGCTCGGGGGTGCTGCGGAAGCGCCTGGCGGTGAAGGTGTCGGTGTCCAGGACCAGGGCCATGCTGAGCGGCCGCCCCCTGCGGGCGTCGTCGAGGGCGATGACGTCGCTCTCGGTGATCCGGCCGAGCACCGCGACGAGGGTCTCCCCGCCCTGCTGGGCGGCGCAGGCGCGGGCGGCTGCGAGAAGGTCCTCCTGATCGCCCATCCGCTCGTCGGTGAGGGTCACCAGGGCGTGCTCGCGGGCGGTCGGGACGTCGACGTCGTCGGAGGCCATGATCTGCCCCCCGGCGTCGGCCAGCCGTACCCGGTATCCGCTGTCCAGCATATGGGTGCAGATCGACGCGGCGGCGGAGACCGCCCACTCGAAGGAGCTGTCGGCCCCGACGCCGGAGTGCCGGCCGCCTCGGGAGTCCAGAAGCACGCTGACCGCGGGATCCCAGGACTGCTCCTCGCGGCGGACCATGATCTCGCCGAGATGGGCGGTGGACCGCCAGTGCACCCGGCGCAGGTCATCGCCCTGCCGGTACTCGCGGATCAGCACGTCGTCCTGGCCCTGGGAACCCAGCTGCTCGGGGGTCGCCTCGCCGCTGCGGGTCGGGCCCGAGGCCGAGCCGACCGCTTCGAGCGGGAAGACCTTCGGGGTCACCATCACCTGGGAGGCGGAGGTGAACCGGTGGTCGGCGCGGGCCGTCCCGAAGGGGTCGCAGGCACGCACCAGCATCGGACCCACCTCGTAGCGGCCCCGGGCGTTGCCGGTGAGGGTGTAGCGCACCGTGCGCCGCCACGATCCCGACAGGGTGTGGATCGCGAACCGGGGGCGTTCGCCCAGGGCTCGGGGCACCGACTCCTCGAACCGGAGGATGCCCACCGGCAGGCCGGCCGACCGCTCGAGGGTGGTCACGACGTCCATCTGCTCGCCGAGGGTGCACCGCGAGGGCCGGACGGTCCGCTCGCAGCTCATCCGCATCCTGGTGGAGGAGACGAGCAGCAGACCGAGGAGCGGTAGGAGCAGGATGATCAGGCCCACCCAGGCCAGGTCCCGCTCCCCGATCCACAGGGCCGCGACGGTGAGTACGACCCCGCAGACGAGCAGGACCCGTCCGCGCATGCTGAGGCGCTGCCAGAACCGCACCCGGTCAGCCCCGTTCCGGAAGAGGGGTCGCGTCGACGATGGAGGTGACGATCTCCGCCAGCCCGAGGCCGTCCAGCTGGGCCCGCGTCGACGGCATGAGCCGATGGGTGAGCACCGGCACCGCGAGGGCCTGGATGTCGTCGGGGATGACGTAGTCGCGTCCGCTCATCGCGGCCCGCGCCCGTGAGGCGCGCAGCAGATGGAGGCTGGCGCGCGGCGACGCGCCCAGGCGCAGGTCCTCGTGGGTCCTGGTGGCCTCGATGATGTCGACGATGTAGTCCTTGACGGCGGGGGCCGCGTAGACCGTGCCGACCGTGGCGATGAGGGCCCTGATCTGCTCTCCGGTGGCCACCGGCTCCAGGGAGTCCAAAGGGTTGGACGCGCCGTGGTGGTCGAGCATGTCCAGCTCGGAGGCCCGCGACGGGTAGCCCATGGTGATGCGCGCCATGAACCGGTCGCGCTGGGCCTCGGGCAGGTGGTAGGTGCCCTCCATCTCGATCGGGTTCTGGGTGGCGACCACCATGAAGGGCGTGTCGAGGCGGTGGGTGAGACCGTCGGCCGAGACCTGCTTCTCGGCCATCGCCTCCAGCAGCGCCGACTGGGTCTTGGGCGAGGCACGGTTGATCTCGTCGCCGACCACGATGTTGGCGAAGATGCCACCGGGTTTGAACTCGAACTGGCGGGTCTGCTGGTTGAAGACGCTGACCCCGGTGATGTCGGAGGGCAGCAGGTCCGGGGTGAACTGGATCCGCCGCGATGTGCAGTCGATCGACCGGGCGATGGCCCGGGCCAGCATCGTCTTGCCCACGCCGGGGACGTCCTCGAGCAGCAGGTGGCCCTGGGCGAGCAGCACCACCAGAGCCGTGTCGATGCGATCGGACTTGCCCTCGATGACGCTGGAGACGGCCGCGCGGACGCGGTCCATCACCTCGACGACGTCCTGGACTGGGTCGCTCACGATGTGCTCCTCCTGTGCTGTGGCGTTCGGGCTCCGGCCGTCGGGGACAGCTGCCGGTGTGGCTCGCCCCGGCTGATCCTACCCGCGGCCGACCCGAGGCGATGAGGTGTCGGACCGGGAGCCGGGGGGCGGGGATCCTCCACGGCCCTCCACCGCTGGCCCCACTCCCCTCCCCGATCCCGTTCCCACGACCGCTCCCACCCCGTTTCCCGCCCAGGTGCACCGTGTCGCGACACGCCGACGTGCGGTTCGGGAGAGCGTGTCCCCGCATGGGGGACGCCCCCATGGCGCGCTTCTTCCAGCTTTCAGTGGAGGATTGTGGAGTATGGTGGAGCCCGGTGGAGCGAAGCGGCAATCGCGCCGAGTCAGGAGGTGCCTGGTGTTCCTGGGTACGCATACTCCGCGGCTCGACGACAAGGGTCGTTTCTTCCTCCCGGCGAAGTTCCGCGACGAGTTGGACGGCGGCCTGGTGATCACCAGGGGTCAGGACAGGTGCCTGGCCATATACCCGACGGCCACCTTCGTGGAGATGACCCAGGAGATCGCCAAGGGCGCGGTGAGCGTGAAGAAGGTGCGGGACTACCAGCGGATGCTGGCGGCCGGTGCCAGCGACACCGCGCCGGACAAGCAGGGCAGGGTGATGATCCCGCCGATGCTCCGGCGCTATGCCGGACTCGACAAGGACATCGTCGTGGTCGGTGCGATCACCAGGGTCGAGGTGTGGGACGCCGCCGAGTGGGAGAGGTACTCCGCCGAGCAGGAATCGGTCTTCGCCGAGATGAATGAGGAGGTCTTCGCCGACAGCTGAGCGGTGAGGGCGCGCGCGGGGCGTGGCTTCGTCCCGACAACGGCTCCCTGACACAACTTCCCCTGTGCCAGGTCGTCGCAGTCGGGCCGGAACCTCGCCCCACGAGAACATGTCAGGGAGGAAACCGATGGAGCAGGACGACGCCCGCAGGCCCTCTGTGGGCAGCGACGCCGTGCATCTGCCCGTCATGCGCTCCCGGGTCGTCGAACTCCTCGCACCCGGTCTCGATCATCCCGGTGCCGTCCACGTGGACGGCACCCTGGGCATGGGGGGCCACGCCCAGGCCGTGCTGGAGGCCTGCCCGCAGGCGAGCCTGGTGGGCATCGACCGCGACACCGAGGCGCTGGAGCTGGCGGCCCGCAGACTCGAACCCTTCGGGGACCGGGTCCGGCTGGTCCACGCCGTCCACGACGAGCTTCCCGAGGTGCTCGACGACCTGGGGATCGACCGGGTCGACTCGATCCTGCTGGACCTGGGACTGTCCTCCCTCCAGATCGACCAGGCCGACCGCGGATTCGCCTACGCCGTCGACGCCCCCCTCGACATGAGGATGGATCAGGGCACCGGCATGACGGCGGCGGGCCTGCTCAACACGGCCGAGGAGGCCGAACTGTCGCGGATCATCTTCCGCTACGGCGAGGATCGCAATGCCCGCCGGATCGCCCGCGCCATCGTCGAGGAGCGGGCCCGCCGGCCCTTCGAGGACTCGGCCCAGCTGGTCCGCGTCATCGAGGCGGCCATCCCCGCAGCGGTGCGTCACCGCAGCCACGGTCATCCCGCCAAGAAGACCTTCCAGGCCCTGCGGATCGCGGTCAACGGGGAGATGGACACCCTGGCCGCCGTGCTGCCCGAGGCCCTCGACCGGTTGGCCGTCGGGGGGCGGATGGCGGTGCTCGCCTACCACTCCCTGGAGGACCGTCCCGTCAAGGAGGCCTTCCGGACGGCGTGCAGCGATTCGGCGCCGGCGGGGCTCCCGGTGGTGCCCGAGTCGATGGCCGCCAGATTCGTGGCGGTGACCCACGGGGCCGAACGCCCCGACGCCGAGGAGGTCGCCGTCAACCCGAGAAGCGCATCGGCCCGATTGCGGGTCGTCCAGAGAGTCAAGGAGGCAGCATGAGCGCCGAACTCGCGGCCACGGGCAGAGGCCTGTCACGGGCCCGGAGCAGGCTGAGGGCGCTGCCGGGCCTGCCGACCAGAATGAGCAATCTGGCCTTCACGGTCGCCGTCTCCCTCGTGCTGGCCTTCGGGCTGGTGGCCGCCCTGGTGCTCAACACCACCCTGCAGAGCCAGTCGGCCGAGCTGGCGACGCGGAAGGCGGCCGTGGAGTCGCTGTCCCACAAGGAGGCGGCGCTGTCCAGCAGCGTCGACACCAGACGTTCGGCCACCCAGCTCCAGGCCTCCGCCAGGCAGCTGGGCATGGTCCCCGATCCCAGGCCGGCATTCATCGATCTGCGCACCGGAAAGGTGATCGGCACACCTCACAAGGTGACCGGCAAGGAACTTCCAGGGCTGGCCGGAAACGCCCCGGTCTCGGCGGGCCACCGATGAGTTCGGGCCGTCCTGGAACCGCCGGATCCGGGCGGCCGAGGCCCCCGGCCGCCCGGCCGAGGACCGGCCGCGGAGGGTCCGGCGGGCGGCGTCGCAGCGCCGGGCTGGCCAGCCAGCGCGGGCGCCTCACCCTGACCCTGGTGGTCCTCATGACCGGGATGGTGGCGCTCGCCGGCAGGGCCCTGCAGCTCCAGGCCGTCGAAGCACCCGCCTACGCCGCATCGGCGGCCTCCAACATCCAGCGCGGATACACGCTGCTGCCGACCCGCGGGCAGATCGCCGACCGCAACGGCACCGTCATGGCGGCCAGCGAGCCGGCCGTGAGAGTGATCGCCGATCCCCGGATGATCAGCCGCAACGGCGTCGACGAGCGGGTCTCGATGGGTCCCAAGCAGACCCAGAAGGCGGCCGCCGCCCCCAAGGCGGTCGCCAAGATCCTCGCCAAGCGCCTCGGCGGGACGCCCGAGGACTACCGCGACGACGTCACGAAGAAGGGATCTGACGGCAAGCTGTCCCGATACGTGGTGGTCAAGCGGCACGTCTCCAGCTACGACTTCGACCTCATCACCAAGGACATGGAGGCGGGCAACTGGTTCGGGGTGTTCTCCTCCTCCGATCCGGTGCGCACCTATCCGTCGGGGACCGTGGCCTCCAACGTCGTCGGCTTCGTGAACGGAGACGGAGTGGGCGCCGGGGGCATGGAGTACATGCTCAACAAGCAGCTCAAGGGCACCGAGGGCAAGGAGTCCTACGAGGCCTCCACCTACGGCAGGATCCCGCTCGGCCGCAACACCCTCGTGCCCGCAGTCAACGGCGTCTCCTACAACCTCACCCTCGACTCGCAGATGCAGCTCACCACGCAGAGCGCCCTGGCGACCGCGGTGCGCGACACCAAGGCCGAGTCCGGCGAGGCCATCGTCATGAATGTCAAGACAGGCGAGATCCTCTCGATGGCCTCGATGCCCACCTTTGACTCGTCGAACCTGGCGAAGACCACCTCCAAGGAGATCGAGAACCGCGCCGTCGAGACCTCCTACGAGCCGGGCTCGGTGCAGAAGGTGCTCACCATGGCCGCGCTGGCCGACAAGGGGCTGGTCACCGCCGACACCCATGTGAAGGTGCCCGCCTCGATCAAGTCGGGGGACGGGAAGATCACCGACTCCTTCGACCACGACGAGCTCGATCTCACCGCCCGAGGGGTCATCGCCTACTCCTCCAACATCGGCACCACGCTGCTGGCCAGGAAGCTCTCCAAGACCGATTTCTCGAACTACCTGAAATCCTTCGGGCTGGGGAAGAGCACAGGTCTGCCGCTGCCCGGCGAGGCCGACGGCACCGTCCCCGGCCCCTCGATGCCCGACTACACCCGCGACCAGATCTCCTTCGGACAGGGGATGTCGGTGACCGCTGTCCAGGAGGCCGCAGCCGTCGCGGCGATCGCCAACGGCGGCGTCTACCACGCCCCGACGATCATCCGCTCGGCCCGCGACGGGAACGGGGATCCGGTCGCGGTGCCGCGCAGCGCGGGGCGGCGGGTCGTCTCCGCGAAGGCCGCGGCCCAGGTGCGCGACATGATGGAGAGCGTCGTCACCCTCAAGCCCGACAGGGCGGTCGACGGATACCGCACGATCGGCAAGACCGGCACCGCCGAGCGGATCGATCCGACATGTCACTGCTACCGTGGCTTCACAGCCTCCTATGTGGGGATCGGACCGACCGAGGATCCGAGCATCCTCACGTATGTCGTTCTGAACAACCCCACAAAGGGCCATCAGGGGAGTGAGGTCGCTCTGCCCGTGGCGCGACAGATCCTGTCGATCGCGCTGCCGCGCTACGGCGTCGTACCCTCCACCACGAAGGCCCCCAAGGCACCTTTGGAGTACAAGCCGTGAGCCCTGACACCTCTCATCTGTTGCGTCCTGCCACCGTGGGGACGACGCCATGGGAGCAGCTGGAGGAGGTGCTCGGCCATCCGAGGATCCACGGCGAGCTGCCCGGCCGGGGAGTCCGCGGCATCACCCTGGACTCTCGTCAGGTGAGCGCCGGAGATCTCTACGTCGGCCTTCCCGGCACCCGTTTCCACGGCGCCTCATTCGCAGCCGCGGCCGTCGCCGCGGGAGCCTGCGCGGTGCTCACCGACCCCCGCGGGGAGGCCCTGATCGACGACCAGGGGGTCCCCGTGCTGGTGGTGGCCGATCCCAGGGTCGCGATGGCCAGGGCCTCGGCCCTCATCTTCGGGGAGCCGACCCGCCGCATGACGATGTACGGCATCACCGGCACCAACGGGAAGACGACGACCGCCTTCCTGGTGGAGGCGGGGCTGCGTGCCGCGGGCCTGCGAGCGGGCACCATCGGCACCATCGGCTACCGGCTCGACGGACGGCCGCTGCCCAGCGCCCGGACCACCATCACGACCCCGGAGGCGCCCGACCTGCAGGCCCTCTTCGCCACGATGGCCGACGCCGGGGCGACCGACACCGTCATGGAGGTGTCCTCCCACGCACTGGCCATGCACCGGGTCGACGGCACCAGGTTCGACGTCGCCGCATTCACCAACCTGGGGCGCGACCACCTCGACTACCACAAGACCATGGAGGCCTACTTCCAGGCCAAGGCCAGACTCTTCACCCCCGAGCTCACCCGGGCCGCCGTCGTCAACGTCGACGACGAGTACGGGCGAAGGCTCGCCGAGATCATCCGGGCCGAGGACGGGGTGGAACTCATCACCACCTCCGTCGACGCCGCCTCGGACTACCGGGTCGCATCCTGGCAGGCCCGGGGCGGGCTGGGCAGCATCGTGCAGGTCGAGACCCCCTCGGGGCTCCGCGAGCTGCCCCTCAGCCTTCCGGGCGAGTTCAACGTCCGTAACGCCGTGATGGCCCTGGCGATGCTCAAGCGGGCCGGTCACGGCTTCGACGACGTCGCCCCGGGCCTGGCGCAGGCCCAGGTGCCCGGCCGGATGGAGCGGGTCGACATCGGACCGGGGGCCCCGGAGGTCCTGGTCGACTTCGCCCACACCCCCCAGGCCATCGGATCTGCCCTGGCGGCGGCGCGCACCGCCACCGCCGGACGACTCATCGCGGTCCTGGGAGCCGGGGGAGACCGCGACTCCGCCAAGCGCGGCCCGATGGGCGGCGTCGCCGCCGAACATGCCGACGTCGTGGTGGTCACCGACGACAACCCGCGCACCGAGGACCCGCAGACCATTCGCGCGGCCGTGCTGGCCGGGGCCCGCGAGAGGGGCGGCGCCGAAGTGGTCGACGGCGGCGATCGCAGAACAGCGATCCGCGAGGCCCTGGCGATGGCCGGCGACACCGACCTGGTGGCCGTCCTCGGCAAGGGACACGAGACCGGCCAGCTGGTGGGCGACCGGGTGCTCGAGTTCGACGACAGGGTCGTGACCGGTCAGGAATGGGCCCGGCTGCACGGCTCACCGGGGCCCGCTCAGGCCCAGGACGGGGAGGACATCACCGCATGAGGATCTCGACCACCCAGGAGCTGGCCTCGGCCGTCGGAGCGCGGCTGGAGGGCGACCCGGCAGCGCCCGTCGGCCCCGACGTCGTCATCGACACCCGCAAGGCAGTGGCGGGCAGCCTGTTCGTGGCGCTCCCGGGGGAGCGGGTGGACGGCCACGACTTCACTCCGGTCGCCGAGCGCGCCGGGGCCGGCGCCGTGCTGGCCACCAGGGCCACCGACAGCTCCCTGCCGCACCTCATCGTCGACGACACCCGGCAGGGTCTCGCCGACCTGGCCCGCCACGTGGTCGCCGCCGAGCGTGCCAGGGGGATGCGCGCCGTCGCCCTCACCGGCTCCTCGGGCAAGACCAGTACCAAGGACATCCTGGCCCAGCTCCTGGAGGGCACCGGGCCGACGGTCTCGCCGGTGGGCAGCTTCAACAACGAGATCGGGGTGCCGCTGACCGCCTGCGGGGTGGACGCCGGCACCCGGTTCCTGATCAGCGAGATGGGGGCGCGCGGCAAGGGGCACATCGCCTGGCTGACCTCCATCGTCCCGCCCGATGTGGCCATGGTCCTCAACGTCGGCACCGCGCACCTGGGCGAGTTCGGATCCCGGGAGGCCATCGCCCAGGCGAAGGGGGAGATCGTCGAGGGTCTGGACGCCGACGGCTGGGCGGTGCTCAACGCCGAGGATCACCGGGTCGCCGCGATGGCCTCGAGGACGTCGGCCAGGATCGCCTGGTTCAGCCTCGACGGCGCCCACCGGCACCCGGAGGCCGGGATCGAGGTGCTGGCCCGCGACATCGGCGCCGACAGCCTCCAGCGTCATTCCTTCACCCTCGTCGTGCGCGCCGACGGACGGGTCCACGAGCAGTCGGTCTCGCTGCGCACCATGGGCGCCCACCAGGTGGCCAATGCGATCGCCGCGGCCGCCGCCGCCGTCTGTTGCGGGGTCGAGCCCGCGGCCGTGGCCGAGCGCCTGTCATCGGCGACCAGCCGGTCCCGCTGGCGGATGGAGCTCGACGAGCGCGACGACGGGCTCGTCATCGTCAACGACTGCTACAACGCCAATCCGGATTCCATGGAGGCGGCCCTCACCGCGCTGGCCGGGGTGCTGGCCACCCGCCGGCGGACCGATCCCCTCACCCGCGGCGTCGCCGTGCTGGGGGACATGCTGGAGCTGGGCGACAGCTCGGCGGACCTGCACCGCCGGGCCGGTTGGAACCGCTCCTACGGCGTCGAAGCCGACGTCATCGACGCCGACGAATGCGCGAAGCTCTTCCCCATGCTCAACCGGGACATGGTCCATGGCGGACTGCTCA